>Ga0209992_10003195_pt1 | contig 14047 bp, 15 predicted proteins | sample 2SBtaG_2_FD_182564 | JGI IMG/M metagenome (GOLD analysis project Ga0209992, IMG submission 182564) | Deep subsurface microbial communities from Kolumbo volcano to uncover new lineages of life (NeLLi) - 2SBTROV12_ACTIVE470 metaG (SPAdes)... | ecosystem: Environmental > Aquatic > Marine >... | reverse complement strand
GATCAGGGATGGAATTTCCATACAATGAGATGGTCCGAGAATGGAATGGTATGTTTGTTCATGTATCAGAATTTGAAGCAAAACATCCACAACTTGAACCAAGAGCATATGGAGCTGAAGGACATGGTTTAGTTAACGCTAGACCCGCAAGAGCTGAAACAGATGCTCTAGCAATTTTAGGACCAGATCCTTTTTCAACGGTTGCTTCAGGATCTTCTTATATTAATGTTTATGAAAAAAGTCATGGAAGAGATTCTGATGACACGGTTAGATTTAGAGGTCCTGTATGGACAAGCTCGGATCCTGATGGATTTCAAAATCCAATAAACTTTGATGGTATTAGCGGATCTAATATTGCAAAATCTGCAGGTTACTCCATCACAGTTGGAAAAAGAGATTCTTCTGGTGATGTGACTGCAACGGATGATTACTATTACTTTACTGTAGACACTAACACTGCTACAAGTGGAGGAGTATCAGGAGGAGGCAACAATTGTTCGGCTGGTCCGGCAACGTTGGAAGCATAATGGCAGGATTTACTTATTCAACACTTACAACAGCAATTCAAAATTATACTGAAGTTGGAACTTCTGTATTATCAAGTACGATTACCGATCAATTTATTGATAATTCGGAATTAAGAATACAAAGAGATATTCCTGTTGATGCAGATCGAAGAGAAGTGATAGGCAATTTAGTTGCTTCTAATGACAGTGTTCATGCTCCGGCTGGAACATTATTTGTAAGAGGTGTGCAAGTCTATACTTCAACAACGGCAGCTACGGGAGCTAATAGTTGGTTGATCAAAAAAGATATTAGTTATTTAAGAGAATATGATGCAGCTGAGACAACGACTGGAACACCAAAATATTATGCAATGTCTGGAGGCGGAGCAACAGGAGCTGGAGCAACAACTTCAGGGAAAATTACGATTGTGCCTACTCCAAGCTCAGGTTTTATGTATAAATTACATTATAATGCAAGACCTCTAGGATTAAGCTCAGCAAATACGACAACTTATTTAAGTTTAAATTTTGGCAATGGACTTTTATATGCATGCTTGGTAGAAGCATTTAGCTATTTAAAAGGCCCAATGGATATGCTACAACTGTACGAAAAGAAGTATCAAACTGAAATTCAGAAGTTTGGTGCAGAACAATTGGGTAGAAGAAGACGCGACGATTATACGGATAATGAACCTCGTATACCCGTTCCGGCTCAGACACCGTAAGGAGAAAAAATATGCCAAAAAACATAAACCCATACAGAGGGAAACGAGCCATGAGCAAGGGACCAAAAATGAACCTTTCCCCAGCGATAGGATTTGAAACAGAAGATGAAAAAAGAATTAGAGAAATGTTATTAAATAAACGAAAAAAAATGCAGGGCGGTGGACTAGCTATGCGTGGATATGGTAAAGCATACCTGAAGGGTGGAAGAGTTAAATAATGGCAACACTAACAGTCAAAGTTATAGAAGAAATAACATTAAACAATAACAGTTATAATAGTGAGAGATCACTAGATATTTCTAGTGTTAATGAAATTGTTAAAAGAATCGTAACCATTTCAACAACAGAAACAGGACTATTAGGTTTTGCTACAGCTTCTTCAACAGATTTATCAAAAAGTTATCTAGCAGGTCAATTCGATGAAGATGATGTTAGATACATTAGAATTACAAATTTAGATTCAAGCAACCATCTTACATTAACTTTTAGAGATGAAGATAGTACAGAGTTTGCAATCAAAGTCGATGCAGGTCACTCGTTCATTTATCCAGGTGATAATAGCGGCGGTGTGATTGATACGATGCATGCAGGAGGGTCTGCACTAACGGTATCTTTTAATGATTTAGTAGATATTACAGCAACGGCAGATACGTCTTCTGTAGATGTAGAGGTATTTGTAGGAAGCGCATAGGATAAAATATGGCATCAAGTTATACAGGTCTTGGTACAGAATTGATGACAACCGGCGAAAATGCCGGAACATGGGGATCAACTACCAATACCAATTTACAAATTTTAGAACAAATTTCTGGTGGTTATACTGCACAATCAATTGCAGGTAGTGCTCAGACAACAACATTATCTGTTTCTGATGGATCCACAGGTGCAACTCTTGCACATAGAATTATAGAATTTACTGGAACGATTACTGGAAACCAAGTTGTAACAGTTCCTTTGGATGTTCAAACTTTTTATATAATGAAAAATAATACATCCGGAGCGTATACTGTTCAATTTAAGTATGCTACTGGATCAGGATCCAGTGTTACTTGGGCAGCTACGGATAAGGGAACTAAACTTATTTATGCGACTGCTGATGATGGAACTAATCCAAATATGGTTGATTCAAATATTGGTGGAGTTGGTTCTTATGACTTAGATGGCAACGAATTAACACTTGATGCAGATTCCGATACAAGCATAACAGCAAGTACCGATGATCAAATAGATTTTGAAATTTCAGGCGCTGATGATTTTACAATGACAGCGAACGCCTTTAATGTATTAACCGGGTCTCATGTAACGTTTGCAGATAGTGCCAATGCTAAATTTGGTACTGGCAATGATATGTTGCTTTATCATGATGGATCGAATTCTTATATTACAAACGCTGTTGGTGCTTTAAAAATTGCAACAGAAACTTCAGGTATTGCAGTTACCATTGGACATACAACTTCAGAAACAACAATCGCTGACAATCTTACAGTCACAGGAACATTAACAGGTACACTAGCTACAGCTGCACAAGGCAGTGTAACAAGCTTAGGTACTCTTACAACTTTAACTGTTGATAATGTTATTATTAATGGAACGACTATTGGACACACAAGTGACACAGATTTATTAACATTAGCAAGTGCTGGGTTAACCTTATTAGGTACATTAACCGTTGGTGTTGATGATACAGGACACGATGTTAAATTATTTGGAGCAACTTCAGGAAGTTATGCTCTATGGGATGAATCAGCTGATTCATTATTATTAACAGATTCAACTCCACTAAAAATTGGAGATGCTCAAGACTTAACGCTTTATCACGATGGTACAAATTCTTATATTACCAATGCCGTAGGCGCTTTAAAAATTGCAACTGAGACTTCAGGTATTGCAGTTACAATCGGACATACAACTTCAGAGACAACAGTTGCAGATAATTTAACGGTTACGGGTGATTTTGCAGCAGGTAATTTTAAATTCGGTGGAGCAAATTTTTCAAATTCTTTATTAGTCGGTCATAGCACAACAGGAACTTTAGATGCTGCAGAAGATAATGTTGGCGTTGGTAATGCTGCTTTAGATGCCTTAACAACTGGAGATAAAAATGTAGCAGTTGGAAGTGGTGCTGGTGGAGCAAATGAAACTGGCTTTGAAGCTGTTTATGTAGGTTATCAAGCTGGAGTTAACGCAACAAGCACTTATAATACAGCAGTAGGATCCACTGCAATGCAAAGTATGACATCAGGAAATAAAAATACTGCTGTGGGTCGTAGAGCTTTATTTTATTGCACAACTGCTGGCTTTAATACAGCAATTGGTTATGAAGCTGGAAAAGCTATTGGACAATCTGGTGCATCAGGTCAGTACAATATAGCTCTTGGTTATCAATCTGGAGACAATATCACATCAGGTTCTGGTAATGTTATTATAGGAAAAGCCGATGTTTCAAGTGCAACAGGAGACGATCAACTTTCAATATCAGATGGTGAAGATGGATCAGTTGCTTGGATAACTGGTGATAGTTCTGGAAATTTAACTTTCCCTGCTGATGCTACATTAGGAGATGACTTATATTTAGATTCAGATTCTTCTGTTATTCACTTTGGTGATGATGGAGATGTAACAGTTACACATGACCCTGATGATGGTTTAATTTTAAAAAGTGCAGCAACAGCTGATAATAATCCTTTCTTATTAACAATACAAACTGGTGAAACAGATATTGCGGCAGATGATATTATAGGTACAATTAATTTCCAAGCGCCTGATGAAGCACAGGGAACGGATGCTATTTTAGTTGCCGCAGGAATTGAAGCAGTATCAGAAGGAGACTTTAGTTCTTCTAATAATGCTACAAAATTAAGTTTTAAAACAGGAGCATCGGAAGCTGCTGCTGAAAAAGTTGCAATTAGTTCTGCTGGTAATTTAAGTTTAACAGCATCTAATACAGAATTAAGATTCTATGAAGGATCAAACTATGTTGGTTTTGAAGCACCAGCATTATCAGCTGATCAAATTTGGGTATTACCAAGTGCAGATGGATCAGCAAATCAAGTTTTAAAAACAGATGGTTCAGGTGCATTAGGTTGGGCAACAACTTCTAGTGCAGCTGATGATATTTCTACTGGTGATGCCGCAGTTACAGTTGCAACATCTTCAGGCAATATTACAATTGATGCACAAGCTGGTGACGCTGATATCATATTCAAAGGCACAGATAGTAGTACAGATATTACAGCTTTAACTTTAGATATGTCAGATGTAGGTACTGCAATATTTAATAATGATATATTTTTAGATTCAGATTCATGTGTTTTAAAATTCGGTGATGATGGGGATACAACTTTAACTCACACAGACGGCACAGGTTTAACATTAAATTCAACTAATAAACTTACCTTTGGTGACGCAGCAACATACATTAATCAATCTTCAGATGGTGTAATGACTGTTGCTGGAGAAGCAACAATAGATCTTACAGCCTCTACTGCTGTTTTGGTTAGTAATGATTTAAAATTAGATAGTGATTCTGCTGTAATAGGATTTGGAGCAGATAATGATACAACTTTAACTCACACAGATGGTACAGGTTTAACTTTAAATTCAACAAACAAATTATGTTTTAATGATGCTAGTCAATTCGTTCAAGGCTCTAGTGCAACAGTATTATCTCTTGGTGCAACTGATGAAATTGATTTAACAGCAACAGCGATAGATATTAATGGAACTTGTGATATCAGTGGAACTTTTTCACTTGCTGGAACGAATATAACAACAACTGCAGCAGAAATTAATAAATTGGATGGTGGAACATCCGCAACAAGTACAACAGTAGCAGACGCAGACAGAGTTATATTGAATGATAATGGTACAATAGTTCAAGTAGCCATGACTGATATTAAAACATATATTGGTGGTGGAACTTCTTGGCAGGCTGTTAAAACAGGAAATTATACAGCATCAGCAGGACAAGGTGTTTTTGTTAATACAACTTCTGCAGCAATTACAGTTACTCTTCCTGCGGGAACAATAGGAGATGAAGTTTCAATTATAGATTATGCAGGAACAGCTGATAGCAACAATATTACAATTGCTGCTGATGGTTCAGAAAAAATTCACGGATCTACAGACGACTTAACCGTAGCGACAGAAAGAGCGGCTTTTACGTTGGTATTCACAGATAGTACTCAAGGCTGGCTATTAAAGGATAAATAGTCCATGACAACTTATAAAGGTATAAAGGGACTGTCAATTCAAACGGTAGATGGTGATCCAAGTGTATTAGCAACTGGAGATATTTGGTATAATAGTTCTGCTAAAAAAGTAAAGGGTGCTAAAATTGTAGCAGGTACTTGGGCAGCAGGTGGAGATATTAATAATATTCGAGCGGGTAAAATGTCTGGAGGCCATACTTATACCACAGCTATAATAGCTGGAGGACAACACCCTAGCGGAGCCAATCATACAGAAACATATGATGGAACTTCTTGGACAGAAACAAGTAATCCAGGCGAAAATCATCCGCAAACAGCGGGTGGTGGCACTCCAACGGCAGCATGGATGTGCACAGGAACTCCTGGTGATACAACTTCTGGTGAAGAATGGAATGGAGCAAGTTGGTCTGATGCAAATGATTGTAATAGGGGAAATGCTCAACGAGCAGGAAGTGGTCCACAAACAGCAGCTGTTATGATGGGCTCAGAACCTGCAACTAATGATTGTGAATCTTATGATGGAACAACTTGGACTGAAGTTGCAAATACGCCTATAGTTCATAGAGGGTCAGAATGTGTAGGACCAAACACTGCTGCTAAACTTCTTTGTGGACATAACGTAGGTACTCCTGCACAAACAACAGAAACTTTTGATTTTAATGGATCTTCTTTTACAGCAGCACCTGACACCAATACAGCACGATTTGAATTTGGATCTTTAGGACTTACACAAGATGCATGCATGTGTCTTGGAGGAACGATTGATGCTTCAGGTACAACTCGAACAGCTAATGCGGAAGAATTTGATGGTACTTCATGGACAGAAAGTGCAAATTTAGAGGACGTTTCTGCGCAAAGTGATGGAGCAGGAACTTCAGCAGCAGGAATTATATCGCATGGTTATTTAGGTCCTTATCCAGGTGGAGCATATTCTGTTAGTACTGAAGAATGGACACATGGAGTTGGAGCAGTAACCTTTACATCGAGTTAATTATGACAGATTATAAAACAATACACGGAAAAACACTTTTACACGTCGCTAGCGACTTGGACAGCGCTGAAGGTGAAGGACAAATTTGGTTTAATACCACGTCTTCAGATTATAAGACGATTGTTAAAGTAGCTGGAGCTTGGGCAACGGGTGGAAGTTTAAATACAGGTAGAGGATACGCAGTAGCTGCTGGAACAGCAACAGCTGGTTTATGTATAGGGGGCTATGCGGCTCCTAGTATAGATAATGTTGAATCTTATGATGGTTCATCTTGGACTGAAATTGCAGATTTAAATACAGGAAGAGATAATGGTGGTTCAGGTGGTACGCAAACTGCAGCAATAGTTTTTGCTGGTCGAAAAGCTCCAGATAGTGATACTGATGAAACGGAAACTTGGAATGGAAGTGCGTGGACAGAAGTTGGTGATGTAAATACAGCAAGAAAAACTCAAGGAAATGGAACTACAACTTCCGCTATATGCTACGGTGGAGGACCACCACAAGTAAATAATGTTGAAACATGGAATGGTACTTCTTGGACGGAAACAACAGATATTAATACAACAAGATATTATTCCACTGGCGTTGGAGCAAGCAGTTCGGATGCTATGATGATTGGTGGACAAACTGCTACACCAGCTTATGTAGCAAATGTTGAAAAATGGGATGGATCTAGCTGGACAGAAGTGGGAGATTTAAATACAGGTCGTTCAACATTAGGTGGAGCAGGAACCACAACTATTGCTGTAGCTTATGCTGGAGGTTCTCCTGCTAAAGATGAAACGGAAACATGGGATGGAACTTCATGGACAGAAACAACTGATATGTCTACCGCAAGATACGGTGTTACAAAAAATGATAGTGGATCAATAAGTGCAGCTTTATGTTCAGGTGGAACTCCTCCAGGTTGGCTTCAAACAACAGAAGAATGGGATTTTTCATCTACCCTTGCTGCTGGTGTATGGGCTTCAGCTAACAATGTTAATACTGCTAGAAAAGAATTATCAGGAGCAGGAACACAAACTGCTGGTTTAATTATTGGTGGTGCAGCAGCAGTAGTTGAATCGTATGATGGAACAAATTGGACAGAAGTAGGAGATATAAATACTTCAAGAGGAAATGCAGCATCTGGAGGAACTTCAACAGCAGCTATATTTTTTGCTGGAAATGTATCTCCAGGAGTTACGGCAGTAACAGAAACTTTTGACGGTTCTAGTTGGACAGAAACAGGAGATTTAAATGATAGTAGACAATACCCAGGTGGTTGTGGAACAACAACTGCTGCTTTGTGTGCAGGTGGACATGAACCAGGAGATGCTGATAAAACAGTTAGCGAAGAATTTAATGGATCTTCTTGGGCTGAAGGAGATGATTTAAATACTGCAAGATGGCAACTTTCAGGTTCGGGAACTCAAACTGCAGGATTAGTGTCTGGTGGAAATTTAACTACTCATATGGATAACTCAGAAGAATATAATGGTTCAAGTTGGACAGAGGGTAATGATTTAAATACTGCAAGACGTAATGCTCATGCTTGTGGATTACAAACTGCAGCATTACATATAGGTGGACTACCTATCACAGGAAATACAGAACAATATGACGGAACTTCTTGGACAGAAATCGCTGATTTAAGTGTATCAAGAAATGCTCATGCTGCAGCAGGTACAACATCATCAGCTTTTGCTGCCGCTGGATATAATGGCACAGCAGATATAGCTACAACTGAAGAATTTGATCTTCAACAAAACATTAAGACAATAACCGACTAGACAAATGGAAGGTAAACAAATATAAATAAATTATGGCAAACGATATCTATAACTACAGCGTGATAACTAATACAGCAGGCAAAGGCTTCATCACTCATGAAGATAGTAGAGCTTTTTGGAGATGTTCTTTTCAAGGAAATGTATGGGTAGCTATGGACTGTAGAGAATCAAGAAAATGGGTTGCAAGAAACAATGGTATTTCGAAAACTAAAGCAGAAGCTCAAGCTATTTCAGATGCAATAACAGCAGAGGCCCAAACTACATGGGACAATGATTCTAGAGAAGCTAATGCAGCGGTACCCGAAGGCAAAGGATCAAGACCAGTCAATGAGGTTATTCCTTAGGAGATTAATATGGCAAATGATAAAGGTTTTTTTAATTATTGGGTAGTAGCAAATTCTGGAAAAGGATTTATTACTCACGTTGATAGTAGAAAATTTTGGATTGGTGGTTATCCAGGAAATGTATGGGTATGTGATGACATACCTGAATCAAGAGATTGGGGTGCAAGAAATAGTGCAACCAGTAAAACAAAATCAGAAGCACAGACTATCGTCACAGGTGTTGTTGATGATGCTAAAGATGCTTGGGATGATAATAATGTTGATGGAGAATCTGCAGCAGAAAAAATTGCAAGATTAGGTATTAAACCAACAGACATCACTATTCCCTAAAGGAATTTATGGCAACTTATAAACAATTAAAAGGAATCAATGTTCAGTCTCTTGATGCAGACCCTACGGCAATTGAAGGCGATGTTTGGTATAACTCTAGTATAGGTAAACTTAAAATGTATCAATCAAGTGGATCATGGGCAACGGGTGGAAATATTAATACCGCAAGACAAGAAGGTGGAGGAAATGGTGCCTCCCAGACTGCAGCTTGGATTGCAGCAGGATATAAAGCAGACACTAATCTAAGTCTTGATAATGAACATTATGATGGCACTTCATGGACAGAACAAGGAAATATAAATACAGGGCGTAAAACTCCTTCAGGCTTAGGAACAAACACTGCAAGTTTAGTTGCAGGTGGTGAAGGAGATCTTGCAATATCTGAAGAATTTAATGGATCCGCTTGGGCAGAAGGAAATAATATGAATCAGGGACGATCTATATCATCTTTTGCAGGCACACAAACAGCGGGTTTAATTGCGGGAGGTTGGTCTGAAGATGCTTATCAAGAAGAAGTTGAAGCTTATGATGGAACTTCTTGGTCAGAAGTCGGAGACATAAATACTACTCGAGGCAATGCAGCTGGATGTGGAATACAAACAGCAGCTCTTATGATATCAGGCGCTACTGCACCTCTTACTGTAAATGTAGAACAATATGATGGTTCTTCTTGGACAGAAATTGCAAACGTAAACACTGCTCGTACATCAGTGCCAGTAGGTTTTGGAACAACTGCAGCTGCTATTTTTTGTGCAGGAGGAACACCTTCACCTTCAGCATTAACTGAAGACTGGGATGGAACTTCATGGACAGAAGTTGCAGACTTACCAGCAGGATATCGTTTTTCTCAAGGAGCTGGTACAGCAACAGCAGGTTTACGATTCGCTGGTGCGAATCCAACTCCAGCTCAAAGTAATGTCACTGACGAATGGACTGTTGCTACAGGTGCAGAAACTATTGCATTTGACTAATTAATTAAAAACAAGTATAAAAGGAATATATGAAAGAGAAAAGAAACATACACGAACTCATTGTACGCGAAGAACCTCATCTTCATGAGATATTAGATCCTGCACAGGTTTCTAAATTTAAAGAATTAACAAACGAACTTAGAGACACTTGGACAAAGAAACAAATGTTTCGTACTAAAACAGAAATGGAATTTTCTGTTTTAAATGACGCTAAGTATCCAACCAATGCCGCAAAGTATTGGCAATGTGTAAGAGAACAAAATACACATATGGAAAACTTAATGCACTTATCTTTTGAAGCTCGTAAAAATGATATTGAAATAAAACAGAAACAAAAAGAATTAGAAGAAGAAAAAGACGAATTAAAAAAAGAACTTATTCAAGTAGAAATAGACGAGAAAACTTATAGCAAAGCTACTATGCAATTGGTTGCTGCTCATCGTATGAGAGAAGTTACAGAATGGTCTAATTTTAAAAAAATTTATAATGATGGTACTTTTGATGATAAGAATGTTGATACTCATCAATTGTTATCTTATAAAAAAGTAATGAAGAATAGAAAGAATACTTTAACCCCAGGATCTTCTCAACCTGAAGTTTTTAATGTACTAGGACAAATGCAATCGATTGAAAGAATTGAAGAAGAAAGAAAAGCTCTTGGACATGAACAAAAGAAAGCCATCAGTGAAACCCCAAAACCCACATACGGAAAACAAGGATAGTTTTAGATTTGTCTGGTTAGGACAAACCATTTTAAAATATCACGTTCCTTTAGATATTTTTAATACTCTTAATGGAATATACGAAACTAATTTTTTTAATCTTCCCGATGCTCATAAACAACTTGTGGGTAAAATAGGAAAAGAAAATTCTTTATTCTTTGGCGGTGCACCTAATAATAAAATGCATCCCCATAATTTACTTCCTCCTTATATTTTAAATTGGTTTGAAAGTCGGTTTAAACATTATTTAGCTTTCAATAAAATATATGAATATAAACTTAACTTAAATTCTATTTGGGTTAATGAAATGAAAGCAGGAGAATATAATCCTATCCATATTCATCAGGGAACCATTTATACAGGAATGTCATCCGTCCTAATACTTAAACTTCCTAAAGATATGGGTCCGGAATTTGCTAGAGAAGATGTACCTATGAATGGCAAGCTACAAATAGTAGGAGCAGCTAATGGTCAATTTGTTAAATCAGATTATTCACCTAATATTGAAGAAAGAGATTTTTATATTTTTCCTTATGATATGAGACATTGTGTTTACCCTCATACAAATCCTAATGCTATAAGAAGAACTCTTGCAGCTAACATGGATGTCAATTATAATCCAGTAACATCGAGGTCAGCATGATAAGACCTACAGAACCCATTTGGAAAAGTTATATTGTGGAAACTATAAAACCTATTTTTTCACCACAACAATGTCAAATGGTTATTAATAAAGGTATGAGTTTAAAATCTGAAAAAGCAAAAGTAGGAAAGGGTCAACTAGACGGAGGCTATGATCCTAAAAAAAGAATAACAACTATAAGTTGGATTCCTTTTGAAGACATGCCAGATATGTATAAAGATATTGAAAAACATATGCTTCAAGCCAATAATAATCATTTTGGTTTTGAGGGTATGCGATTAACCGAACCTGGTCAATTTACTCATTATCATACAGGTGGTTTTTATGATTGGCATATGGACAATGATGTTTTAGGAAAGCTTCAACCTCCTGTTCGCAAAATATCAATGACACTTTTATTATCTGATCCTTCTACTTTTGAAGGCGGAGACTTAGAATTTATGACTAAAGGCAAAAGAGCTAAACTTAAACAAGGCCAAGCTATTTTCTTTGCAAGCTGGTTACAGCATCGAGTTGAACCAGTCACGAAGGGTGAAAGAAACTCTTTAGTGATGTGGTTTGGAGGTCCCTCTTTTAAATGATATTTGAGAAAATGCTAACTGAATATCACTTTCCGACCATGATTTATGTTAAGGATATTCCTAATGCAAATACATTTAATAAATATTTAGAAGAGCATATTATACGTTGGTCTCAAAACGATAAAGGCGAGAAAAGAACTAATGCTGGAGGATGGCATAGTACAACAGACATGAATAAGAAAGAAGAGTATAATGTTTTAACGAAAGAACTCTTTGCTATGCAAGATGAAATTTATAAAAAAGAGTATTTAACTATGAAACCTGTACTAGGAAACATGTGGGCAAATATTAATTATCCAGGGTGTTTTAATAGACCTCACCTTCATCCTAACTCATTATTCTCAGGTGTTTATTTTATTAAGACTCCTCAGAAATCTGGAAAAATTATGGTCTATGAACCTAGACCTGGTGTTCATACAACTATGCCTAATCGAAAAGAAGGAAAACTACCTCCTGAATTATGGAAAGAGGTACATTATGAACCTATTGCGGGAAGATGTATTATGTTTCCTTCTTGGTTGTGGCATGAAGTTAGACCCAATGAAAGTAACGATATACGAATATCCGTATCTTTTAATTTTTTACAAAGACCATGATAGAAACTATTTATACAAAACTACCTTTTGAAAAGATTAATTATTTAAACCGCCCTGAGTTTCATCAAAAAGAAGAAAAAGAATTTAAAGATGCTTTAACGCAGTCCATGAAAAAATATGGAATGAAAGATCCTGTGTACTGTTGGGCTAATGGTAAAGCTTATGGGAATATGATTAAAGTGATTGTAGGCAATAATAGAATGATTATTGCAAAAGAACTAGGTATTAAAATGATTCCAGCAGTGATTACAAATTTTAAAGCGGACACACACCCGATTGACGGACGCGTTTTAAACACAGATGCTGAAATTAGAAAACTATTTCATTTACCTAAAGACCTTGAAATTCGAAGAGATAAAAACGGTGATGTAGACCAAGTGATGCCTATTTATTATATGAAGGAAGGAATTAGAGAAAAATATGTTTAAAGAAAAAAAATATATAGTAATTAAAAGAGCTATATCTTATGAACTGGCTAACTTTGGTTTTAATTATTTGTTGTTAAAACGAGAGGCTGTAGCCTGGATGCATAAGAATAATTACATATCAGAATTTACACCTGGATTTGGTACCTGGAAAGATGAACAAATTCCTAATACTTATTCACAATATAGTGATTTTTTTATGGAAACCTTAATGATGAAGGTATTACCCGTTATGCAACAGCATACAGAAATGAATTTAATACCTTGTTATACTTATACAAGAATTTATAAAAAAGGAGATATCTTAAAAAGACATAGCGACAGACCCAGTTGTGAAATATCTACAACACTTCATTTGGGTGGAGAACCTTGGCCTATCTTTTTAGATCCTACAGGACAAAAAACAGTTATTAATGAAGAGAAACAAATTATTAAACCCAATGCTCCTAAAGGTATTTCGATTGATTTAGAACCAGGAGATATGCTGGTCTACAGCGGCTGCGACCTTGAGCACTGGAGGGAACCTTTTGAAGGTAACCATTGCGCCCAAGTTTTCTTGCATTATAATAACATTGATGGTCCTTTTGGCACTCAAAACAAGTTCGATAAAAGACCTTTATTAGGCATACCAAAGTAGTTGAACTCATTTCAAATATGTTATAATTATGGTATACGGATTTTAGTATGCTTCAGAAATTACAATTTGCACCAGGTTTTAATAAACAAGTCACAGCCACAGGCGGAGAAGGCCAGTGGGTAAGTGGCGACTATGTGCGTTTTAGATATGGTTCTCCAGAGAAAATAGGAGGCTGGTCTCAATTAGGGGATAAAACCATCACAGGACGAAATACAGCTTTACACCATTTCGTTAATGCGAGTGGTATTAAATATGCTGCTTTAGGAACAAATCGATTTTTATATGTCTATTCTGGTGGTGCTTTTTATGATATAACACCTCTTAAGAGTACAACAACTTTAACCAATGCCTTTACAACAACCAATGGATCAACATCTGTCACGATCACGTTTGCGAGCGCTCATGGAATTACTGCTGGGGATATTATTCTTCTTGATAATTTTACTGCTATCACCGATTCTAATTTTAGCTCTGGTGATTTTGATGATTATAATTTCATGGTCACCACCGTTCCAACCACAACAACGATTACGGTCACGATGGGATCAGCAGAAAGCGGATCAGGAGCAACCACATCAGGTGGAATCAGAGTA
>Ga0209992_10003193_pt1 | contig 14050 bp, 17 predicted proteins | sample 2SBtaG_2_FD_182564 | JGI IMG/M metagenome (GOLD analysis project Ga0209992, IMG submission 182564) | Deep subsurface microbial communities from Kolumbo volcano to uncover new lineages of life (NeLLi) - 2SBTROV12_ACTIVE470 metaG (SPAdes)... | ecosystem: Environmental > Aquatic > Marine >... | reverse complement strand
AGCTTCTTTGAATTTGCTATTAGCCCGAAGGTTAACCAGCAAGGCTGCTACTTCATCGGCTGATAGATTGCTCAAGTCTACGTTGTTCGTTTGAGTTGTCATTGTATGACTCCATGGTTAGTAGTTGTGGGGCTGAGTAATCCAACCCCTTCACAACGATATGGCAGATGGCTTCGGATAATTGCAGGAATTCCAGAAAAAAGATTTCCCCCCCCACAATTCAAGTGGCTTAAGGGGGGAGGTGTTTCGCTCCTTAAGCGTATATAGTAGCAGAATTGCTTGCAGTTGCTATCGTGTTGGCCGAAAACCCTATATTTTAAGGATAAAACCGGCTTATGGGGGGGTGGCCAACCCAATCCTGCACGATACCCCATTACGTTCTACTCCGGGATTTTTTCGGCACCCTAGGCCAAAGGTCCTTATAATGAGATTTGTGAGGGGAAATAGCTATGTTTAGAACCGAAATAACCAGATTAGCCGACCAATACATGCTTTGTGTATACGATGATGACCAGTTACTGGGGGTAACTATCAGTCCTAGGCTGGGTTCACTCATTAAAAAGGAGAGAAAGATAATAGCTGAGGCCCGGTCACAGGGGAAAATGCCGGTTAATTACGTACAGAAAGACGAGGGAACAGATGAATAGCCAGAAATGGTTCTATAGATTTGGGGTAATATTCTTTATAACGGCGACAGTGTACTTTGGTTCGCTGCTTTGGCGTACCTATGTGTGGTACAACTGGATAAATACGCTAGAAAAGCGGTTATATCAGAACCTTAGTCCTCCAGATGGTCCTCTAGCACCTGATAGAGTAGTGGACCATGCTCATCTTCGAGGTCTGTCTGTGGGACAAATTCTACGAGATGACTGCGAAACGTGGCGAAATATGGTCCGCCAGTATCAAACAGATGCCTGATTAGCAGTGCATCGGGTTCTCCGTTATGGTTGGGGACTAGTTTCCCCTCCCATACTACGGGGTCACCCGGCTCAACGTGTATATTCTCGTCTATCGCTATGTAGATGTAGTACCTAATCATCCCGTTGATTATACACCTCCCCCTGAGTCACGTCCCGACCGGCTAGACTGCCTAGTGACTTGAGTATATCAAGTATTGGTGTCGTTTACCCCGGTTTTCGGGCTATTCCTTACAGACTCACGGCCATAAGGCAGGAAATTCGTACTCGCATTGGTTCAGGGGAGGTACCACACCACCAATGGTCATCGCAATGACTCCATTTTCGTTAGTCTTTGTAACCCGCAGGTAGTCGGTGGCTAACCACACACCGGCTCATTTTCCAAGATGGGGGCATTAACCGCAATGAGCAAAGGTAGAAAAGTGGGGTGAAGAGCGGTTGGCGTGCCCTTCACCCCTGTCCCTTGTCGGAGACAACATGGACTTTTGAATGTACCACAGATTTTAAGGCTAACAAAGTATTTCCGAAAATTTTTTTGGAGATAGCCCGATTCACCCTATAATCCAGAGGTACTTTTTTGAAAGGGATAACATGAGAGAGTGGACACGACAAGAAATAGACAGTGCTATAGCAATGCGTAAAGAGGGTATGCCTCTTGCGGATATCGGCCAGAGGCTTGGTCGTTCTGAAAGCAGTATCGGTAGCAAGATAAGGTATGAGCAGAAATATAAGAACGAACCTAGGAAAGGCAGTGAGAGCACTTCGTCTAACCTGGAGGAGGCTAGTTATTCGTTCGAGAACGCTGCACTGAAGCACCAGCTCAAGGAAATGGCTGGGAAGTTGGAAGAGATAAAGGGTACGGTCACCATAGAAGAAGAGTGGGCCGACGACTTCGATGGGCCGAGTGAGTGGGCTAGGGCGGAGAAAAAGGGTGTCAACAACATCCGAAAGGCTCAAAAGCGAGGTAAATTCAATGTTTCCTTCGATTCCGGACCTATTGCGATATCAGTCATCAGTGACCAGCATATCGCCCCTAATACTGCTTGTGACTTCGTGAGAATGAAGGAAGATGCCGAATTAATCCGTGATACCCCCGGATTCTACGCAGTATTCGGCGGAGATGGGGTCGATAACCATATTAAGCACCGAAGTGCCATGATTGGTAGCCGAACCAACCCAGATGAGCAGTGGAGGCTCTTTGATTACTACCTTCAGCTCTTTGGAGACAAGATATTGGCCGTGATATCGGGTAATCACGACGCATGGACTGCACAAATCGGGGGTGTTGACTACTTATCCAAGTTAGCCGAGAAGAATAAGATTTGTTATGCCCCGGCCGAGGCGCGATTAAACATCAATGTTGCAGGTCAGGAGTATAAGATGGTGGTTCGCCACCAGACCGGGAGGTTCAACTCCAGTCTCAACCAGACTCACGCAGTCAAAAGGTATTATGAGTACGGTGAGGACACATTCGACATAGGTGTTATTGGTCATCACCATGAAGCCGCAGTTGAAATGTTTATTCGCCACGGTCTCAAGAGATATGCCGCAAGACCCGGTTCATATCAAATAAGCAGTCCTTATTCACACCAATATGGTTTTGCTAATGCGATACCCACCTGTCCGACGTTTATTTTGTTTCCAAAAGAACGTAGAATGATAGGGTTCGCAGATGTAAGAGATGCGGTATGGGCATGGAACCGAGGAGTGATAGATGAGTAATCCAGAAGACATTATACGAAAATCCATGGGAGAAACGTCCAAATCCTCCGGAACAAAATACGGTAAATCAGCGTGCTGCAAAAAAGGCCAGACATGTCCAAAATGCGCGCCTAAGCTACGGAAAAAATGACGTTAATAGCTAACTGCGAAAGTTTTTGCAGATGAATCCAGAATCGATAATAAGAGCCAGTTTGAAAAGCCAGCGGGTTGATGATAATACCCATATGATGCTGGTCGATAGGAAGACTGGCAAAATCGTAAAAAAGTATGGCCCCGGTGACGGAGACATACAGCGAGCATTAGATGACTACCGCTCAAGAAAGAGTAGTCACAGTTTAGTTTACACAGATGGCCGAGAAGTATCGGAGGAGTAACCATGCAAGGTGCATTTGACCACTATAACCCCAATGCGATTAAAAACGAGTGGGGTCGCAACATGCAACAGGATGACATGATGCGAGAGCAAGAGAATGAGCGCAATAAAGGGCGAAGAATGATTGCCCACCTACTAGCGAATCTTCTCGGGGGCGGAAGCCCTACCGGAGAACAAATGGAAGCACTTCTTCCTGGTAGTGAACAGCATCAACTAATGAACATGCTGGGTCCCGGAAAGCAAGAGTTCCCCGGCGAAACTAATGTTCGAGACAGACTCTTCAAAAACATTTAGTAAACGCTTGACGAAAGCTACCGACTTCGGTAAGCTAAATAGTGTTGGAAGTCTGTTTTTACAACAGGTTTTAGAGAAGGCCAGTCGATGGGGGCGTTGACTGGCCTTCCTCTTCGCTCCCCGATTACCGATAAAGGTAACCCGATGACATTCAAGGAAGATTTATTAATCGGCAAGGATGCCGAACTTTTAGTCCAATCTATTCAGCGCCGTTGCGGCTGGCCCGAGACAGAGCTTAATACCGGGCCGAACTTAAAGGCATATGACCTCCGTAACCGAGACTTTTTATCAGAAGTCAAAGTGGACGTAATGTCAGCGAAAACGGGAAACATTTTCTTCGAAGAGTCTTATCGAGGCGAGCCTAGTGGTTTCGAAGCAACCGAATCACATGTTTGGTTCGAGGTCATTCCAAATGAAGGCATATTTGCCTTTTCTACTAAACACTTGAAGCAACACATATACAGAGACTACCACACTCATGGTACTCAAAGACCGCACTGTGGGGATGGGGGCATGTCGAGTGGGGTGACTTTTAAGAAAGAGTGGGTGGAAGAGTTGTTCTGGCGCATAGCTAATCCAGATGGTTTGTACGACCTAGAGTGGGCGAGGGAAGTAATTGAGTGGCAGCGAGGGCTAGTCTAAAGTTCCGTAAAAAACTCTTTTGGGGTCAATTACTGTTCCCCTACCGGTAGTGTTTCGTATACCATACATGTACTGGAGAAAAAATATGCGGATGCACTTCATTAAACCCCACCAAAAAAACCGTGTTATGGTTCGCTGCCGAGTATTGCTCATGGATGATGCAATGTCGATTCGGGAGGTTATCATTAATCGTGGTTATCTTCAGGTGGGCATTGTGAAATTTTTGCTCCATCAACTGTTCTGGTGGAAAAAGCCACGTCGGACGAAAGGCGAAATTCAGGACAGCGACACCTTGGACAAATAAAGTCGGGGTGTGTATACATATGGTTACAACGGTTGCAATGTTTTTGCATGGAATAGACCTAAAACCAAACTTGAAGGAATAGGAAATGGCGTCAGACATTACGGAAACACAGGACATGGATGTTCAGGACAGTGGTTACTCAGAAAACCCGTCCGACTTTACAGGCGACTCTGGTTACGATGGTCAGGTCACATCAGAGTCCACTTACACCGAATCATACAATCCCAGCCTATCAGAACAAGTTCAGTCGCTGGGATTTTCTAATGTTCAGGACGACCAAGATGCACGCTATAGACTGCTAGAGTCATACCAGCAACTTCAAGACCAGAATAATCAGTGGGCCCAATATTACAATCAAACAGCCCAAAGCCTAAACCAATATCAAGAGCAGGCTCAGCAATGGCAGCAGCTCCAGCAATCACAACAGTGGCAGCAGTATCAGCAATGGCAGCAGCAACAACAGCCTCAACAGCAGGCTCAGCAGCAGGCTCAGCCAGAAGAGCCACAGCACTGGTGGGCGCCACCGCAAGTAGACCTAGATGAGGCCGCTAAATATCGTGTTCAGCAGGTAAATCCCGAAACTGGACAAATTGAAACAGTGTGGGCTCATGGTACCCCACAAGAGATTATCAATGGTTCTCAGGAATATACATCATACCTAGAGAACTGGGCCGATGGTATTGTGAGGCGACCAAATGAGGTTCTGCCTAGTATCATTGAGCAAGAGTTTGATAAACTATTTGCAAGCCGTTACGGTGCTTTAGTTGAATACAACAATAACTATTTTCAGCAGCAACAACAGCAGCAAACGGTACAAGACATTAATAGTCGTAATGCAGACTGGGTTTACCAAAAAGACCCACGAACTAACGACTTTGTGCGTGATGCTAGTGGCCAGCAGGTTTTAACACCTCAAGGTCAGGCAGTAACGCAGTATGTAAACTACTTTCGTGGCATTGGGGTAGAAGACCCAAGCGCGTTGTGGGACCTTGCAACACGGATGTATGCAGGTGATATTTCGAGTGCTCAGTTGCAACAGCATCAGCAGCAATCGGAAGCAGCTCAAGCGGCTGCACAAAGGAATGTGCAATATCAACAACCAGCTCCGGCACCAGCCCCGGCACCAGTGCAACCTGCACAGTATGCCGAGTCAATTGCCCCAGCAGGCGGTAGTCTTGCATTTTCTGAGGACCCAATTTCCCGTAGTCAGAATCCGCACATAAGTGCGGGTGAAAAGTTGCGTCAGCAAGGGCTGACGGACGGTTTGTTTTAGGGTTTTTTAAGAAGGGGTACAGAAAGTGGCTTATAAAGGCTTCAATCCTGTAGCGTTCAGTCGAACCGCAGCTACCACCCTGGCAAAGCACATCCGTGAAGTTGAAGAGGCAATGCTCCGCAACTATCAGATGGGTGCTCTGTTAGAGTCAGCCGGTCGAGTGAATTACAACAACAGCGGTGAAGGTTTTGACTGGCCGGTACAATACCGTCTACATAAAGTAGAAGGTAATACTGGCGAAACACAGCGAAACTTCGCTCGTCGTAACTTATGGAAAACGGCAAACATGGAATACCGTGGCTACCAAGCAACGGACTCTATGTATTACCGTGAATTCCGCAGTAACCGAGGACCAGAAGGAGTCGTCAAAGTTTTCGAAAACTTTGTTGAACGTCTGGAAACCTCAATTACTCAAGTTCTTGGAACCGAGTATTATATTGATGGTTCCGCAACTGGTAACGAACAATCTTGGCATGGCCTAGAATCTATGTTCGGTACTAACGGTACTTTGAATGTTAGCGCTGGTACTCAGCGTAGTGCTAATGCAGCAGACCCTCTCGGTTTTGCTAACAGCACTTACGCTGGCTTATCGTGTCAGTTAGCCAACTATGGTGGCGAAAATGAGTCTGGAGTCATTTGGCCGAACGGTGTAGCCGATTCGGAGTATGACTTCTGGACACCTATTATTACTAACTACACCTCGACTTACTTCGATGGTACAGCAGATACTTTTGCTAAGCAGGGTGATGAAGCGATGCGTTTCTCCATCATTCACGCTCAGCGCAATACAAGTAAGAATGGGCAGATTACTAATGTCTTCCTAGCTCGTGACTTGTATACTAGCCTGCTGAATCTTATCGACGACAAAGAACGAATTAATATCTCGAGCGAGCACAGTTTGCGAGCACTTGGATTTAAGAATGTTCTCAATTTCGATGGTGTTGAAGTATCTTGGGAAAGTGGTGTACCGAATGGCGTAGGCTATGGTATGAACTACGATAACATTGAACTGAAATCTATGGATGATTCTCTCCTTCGTTCTGAAGGTCCTGAGTATGATATTCATAGCCAGAGCTTCAATGCAGTAGTTTCTACTCTGTCTAACCTGAAGTTCAGCAGCCCACGAAACTTCTTCAAACTTGTTTCATTGGCTTAGTCCCTTTTAAGGAAGGATAGAAAAGATGATTTACGTTGACCCTCCTTTTGATTTGGGTGATACACTCAAGGGGACAGACGATGACGGCAACCTTATCAATAAACATTGGGAAGGTGCCATTTTCGAATTCCCCGATTTCGACCGTACCGGGTCTGGTATCCGAAGCGGTAAAACTAGACGCAGTGGACAAAGTATTCGTGCTGTAGCAGTGCGTAATACCTCTGGCGGTGCTTTAACCGTTCAGAGCCTGTGCCTAAAGTTTGACCTAACTCCGACTACATCTGTTACCTCACAAGCAACAGCAAATACTGCTGGCCGAGAAATTATCGGTCGTGTTGATGCTGTATCTGGTGGTGCTAATCTGTGGTGCGGAATTGGCGATGACCAACTAACTGACACAGTTGCTGCAAATGACTTGTTTTGGCTAGTTGTTGGCGGTCCTGTTCTTGCTAAGATTAAGGCTAGTGCAACTATCACTTTCGGTGATGTACTGGTTTCCGCTGCTAGTGGATATCTTGGTGAAGTAGCTTCCGGTAGTGATGCAGCAGTTCTTGCTGAAGCAGTAAATGTTATTGGTCGTGCACTCCAGAAATCGGATGCTACGAACTTTGACGGAACAGCATCCTCCGGTGGAGACAGTATTTTAATTCAGGCTTGCGTCAATATTTAATCGGTTTACCGATGACGTAACCTGCTTACAATACGGGTTTTGGGTACGCCGTCGGGTTTTCGGACTCGGCGGCGTTTCCTTTTTAGGACACAGTAATGGAAAACGAAGAGCACGTACTAGCAGTAGCATCTAAGGAATGTTCTAAATGCTATGTTCAGTTCCCGTTGAACGAAGAATACTTCCATAAGGACAAGTCTAAGCCAGATGGCTACAAAAGAATCTGCAAGATGTGTCGTAAGGAAGAGCGGGAGGAGCGTGAAAATCGAGCTATAGATGAACGTATTAAAGCGTTAGAAGCAGAAGGTATTAAGGTATTAGATGTCCTTGCCAGCCGAGGGAGCTCTATTCCTCACATGGCAGAAACCTTTCAAAGAATCATAGACGTGTTTGGGGGCTCCGGCGGTTTTGCTCAGCACTATTTAGCCAATTACCTAAGCACTCCACCCGGTAGTTCAACACGTCAAAAAATGTTAGACACTGTTATTCGACTAAACATGAAGGTGTCAGAATCAGGTGCAGCACAGAAATCTTTAGAAGAGATTACAGACGAAGAGTTGGATATTGAAATTCAACAAACGGCTAAAGCCCTGCTGTTATACTCAGGGAACAATGGATTGAACGACGAGGAAATGGAGAATTCCGCAGAAGATGACGAAGGAAAAGAAAAACTGGCCTGACGAGCCGGTTCACATACCGCCGGAAGTCACCTACAAGGATGACGCAACCGAGCAACAAAAGCAAGAGATGCGACTTCTCTATGAGGAGAGGGCTCGTCGTAGAATTGAATCCTTGCGTCTTTATGAACCTCTACCTTTTCAAGATAGGTTCCATTCGTGTAATGCCAAAGAAGCGCTTATACAGGCAGGGAACCAAGTAGGTAAATCTTTATGTGCTTTCGTAGAGGATGCACGGGCAGCAACTGGGCAGGACCCGTATGGAAAGTACCCTAAAGAGAATGGGATTATGGTTTGCCTTGGTATGGACGAAGGCCACATTGGAAGAACGATACACAAGTATTTGTTTAGGCAAGGCGCTTTTAAGATTATTAAAGATTTAGAGAGCCACCAATGGCGAGCGTGGAAGCCTTGGATAGAAGAAGATTGGGCTCGCAAAGACGATGCCGAACCCGCACCTCCACTAATTCCAGAGAGGTTCGTTAAAAGATTTGCTTGGAAGAAAAGAGCTCAACATGTGTTTGAGGTTTGTGAACTTACTAATGGCTGGACAATATACGCAATGGGTTCTAAAGGTGAGCCAGCACAGGGGTTTCAAGCTGACTTAGTTCACATTGACGAAGACCTTGAACGACCTGAATGGTACGACGAAATGATTGCTCGTTTGACCATGCGGGATGGAAAACTGCGTTGGTCTGCTCTGCCGCACTCTAAAAACGATGCGTTAGTAAATTTATCAGAACGAGCTGAGGATGAGGAAAAAGATGAGAATCCGTCAACAGTAGTTATACGTGCCACAATATTCGACAACCCCTTCATGCCTGAATCTGTTAAAGCGGAAAATATTAAACGCTGGAAGAAAAAGGGTGAGGATGAGTTTCGTAAGCGTGCGTTAGGTGAGATGATTACCGATACCGTTCTTATGTATCCTACTTTTTCTAAAGACGTTCATAACGCTGTTAGATTTGAAGGTCCACGCCACCCGATTCAGCAAATGTTAACAGACAATCTAGGGGAGCCTTTAGATGGATGGTGTCGTTATATGGTTGTTGACCCCGGTCACAGTATTTGCGCCGTTACTTTCTGGACTATTCCTCCCCCAAGTCTTGGTGATTTTGTTATTTGCTACGACGAGCTTTATTTACAGCAGTGTACAGCGGATAAATTTGCGGACGCCGTTGCCAGAAAAGCCTATGGTAAAACATTCCAAGCGTTCATAATGGATGCTCATGGTGGACGTATTCGAGAAATTGGAAGTGGTGTTCTTCCTCGGATACAGTACAGCAGGCAGTTAGAAGCAAGGGGTGTCTCAAGTGTAGATACTGGGTATGGCTTTCTTCCCGGTAGTGATGATATAAAAGGGCGTGAAATGAAGCTGCGTGACTGGCTTCAAATACAGCCCACAGGTTATCCTAAGATGATGGTTAGCGTTGAAAAATGTCCGAACCTAACAAGAGAGTTTTATAGATTCAAGAAAAAAACAATAAATGGTTTCGTAACAGACGAAGGAAACAGGCGAGGAAACTGTCACGCAATAGAAACCTGCGAATATGCAGCGGCTCATGGGTTAAAATACGTTACACCATCTGCTCCTCCTAAAAGAGAAACCGTAGTGTCTAGAATAATAAAAGCTCGCAAAGAGCGAGAGCAGAAGAGAAGAATAAACAGTAGTTTACGGAGCGGGGGTTCTCGTTCTTACATTAATCTTGGTCCTACGGGAGAATAATTTTATGAGTATCGTACCAACCCAAGAAGAACTTCAGTCATATACAATGCCTGAAGTCGGAATTGGGACACCTGTCACATTCTATTCGAATGGTTTGAAGGAGGGTACGGAGCCACGGATAGGCTTTATTTTGCGTATATCACGCTCTGGCCGAAACGTAGTTATCCGTACCGCTTCAGGTGGTCATCATGAGTCTGTTCGTCACATAGACGACCCTAAATTACAGCTCAACTCAGACCATCGTGAAAACGGTGGATGGGATTTCACAGGATATCACAAGCAAGAGCTTAAAGAGCGTGAAGAAATTAGAGCACGTCTATCGGCATTAGAGTTCTCTGCTACTAAAAACACTGTTCGTCGAAAAAAATCTGCCGATTCAACAACTGAAGAAACTTATGGCAGTTTAAGAAAGCGAGCTTTAGGTCTTGGGATTGAGTTCAAAGGCAATCCTAAGCGACAATGGTTAGAGCAGAAAGTTCAAGAGTTCGAATCAGAAGCCTCAGAAGCTACTGTTTAGTTATAGTTCTTCCCAGCCCGCTTGGTGTTCAGGTGGGCTGGGGTTGTTATATAGAAAGTACCAAACATGGCAACTTGGGAAGAGTCAAAGCATCCTATGTCAGGCATATGCCAGCAATGGATGGAGAAAATCAAACAAGCCAAAAAGCGTAAGCATGAGCATTTTGGTAAGTATGCTGATGAGGCCATGAAGTTTTTCGATGGTGCTCATGACTGGATGTGGAAGGGTGAGTACGCCAAAGCTAGTGGTGGATTCCTAGACAAAGAAGCACAAGGTGCTTTGCCTAATTTCCGAATGACAGTAAACCGTGTGTTCGAGGCGGTGGCTTTATTTGGCCCAGTGCTTTATCACAGGAATCCAGCTATTCAGGTAACACCTCGTATGCTTCCAGAGATTTCTCCCGTAGCTATGGGGATTAATCCTGATGACCCGCAATTAAGTCCTTACTTTGAAACATTTCAGATACAGGATGATTACATAGCGGAAATACGTCGTTCTCACGCTAACATCAAAGAGCATTACCTTAATTGGTTGCAATACGAAACAGATAAGAAAGCCCAATGTCGTCTAGCTATTAACGAAGCAATCATTAAAGGGATGGGTATCTTGTGGACAGAGATGCACCGACCGAAAGGTTCCCCGCATCAATATCCGAAAAGCAGCTTTGTATCAGTAGACGATGTAGTCGTAGACCCAGACGCTGAATACTGGGAGGACGTTACATGGGTGGCTCGTAAGTGTGTTCACCCAGTCTGGAAGGTAGATAGAAAGTATGGTCTAAAGGGCGACTTAAAAGGAAACCTCGAATCCATTAATGCTCAGGGTGAAGTTTACGCTAATGGACGCAAGAAGACTTCGGCGGAGAAACGAAGTGGTCGTACTCATGACCTTATAGAATACTGGGAAGTCTACACTAAATGTGGGTTTGGGGATAAGTTACACCTAACCAATAAAGGAAACGGTGAGAACGAGAAGTACGATTGGAGTAAGTTCGGTGACTTCTGTTACATGGCGATTTCTCCTGACGTGCCATTCCCCCTTAATTGTCCATCAGGGGATTTAGAGAAAAAAGGATTCGACGAAGTGTTCAGTCAGGTTCAGTGGCCAATACCTTTCTGGTGTGATGGTGGCTGGCCATTTAGTCGTTTGCATTTCCACAGCAAGCCAAAGAGCGTATGGCCTATTTCAATGATTAAGCCTGCCATTGGCGAGCTTAGATTTGTCAACTGGTGTATGTCGTTCTTAGCAGACAAGGTAGCTGCCGCTTCGACAACATATGTAGCTATCGCCAAAGCAGCGGGAGCAGAGATACAGGACCAAATTAAGTCAGGTTTAGGTCCGTATACACACATCGAGATTAGCGAAATATTTGGTCGTAGCGTAAATGATGTAGTCTCGTTCTTAGATGCTCCTCAGTTCAATGTAGAAATCTGGAATATGGTTCGCCAGGTTTTAGAGCTGATTGATAAGAGAACTGGGCTAACAGAACTTATCTATGGTTTATCTGGCCCTACTCAAATACGAAGTGCATCTGAAGCAGAGATTCGAAATCAGAACGTGTCTATTCGTCCTGACGATATGAGCAGTCAAGTAGAGGACTGGCTCGGCGTTTGTGCTATGAAAGAGATGGAAGCAGCGGAGTGGGCTTTAAGTGCTGACGATGTGAAGCCTGTGTTAGGTGCTTCGGCAGCTTATATCTGGACGAAACAGATTAAAGCACAAGACTTTGAAGATTTAGTTCGTGATTACACATATCGTGTCGAAGCAGGCTCTGCAAGGAAACCTAATAAAGTTAATCGAGTTCGTCAACTTAATGAGTTTGCCCAGATTGCTATGCCACAGCTTCAGCAATTTGCAGCTCAGGGCAACATGGAACCTTACAACGCATTTATTACGGACTGGGCTAAGGCAAACGATTTAGACCCCAGTCGATACTTAGTTAATCCAGAGCAGAAGCAAGATGAACAGCAAGCTGCAATGCAGCAGCAGCAGATGCAAATGCAGCAGCAGCAGATGCAAATGCAGCAGCAAGCGCAGCAAGCTGACCAGCAAGCTAAGCAAATGCAGCAGCAGCAAGAGGCTCAAAAGCAGCAAACTGAGATGCAGCTTAAACAGCTAGATATGCAGGTCAAGCAACTAGATATTCAATCCAAGCAAGTTGACTTAGAGTCATCAAAACAAAATCTGGAAATAGATAAGCAGAAGAACCAGATGGAACTTGAGTTTATGAAACAAAAGCAAGAGCTTCAACTTGAGGCAAAGAAATCGAAAGATTGAGCAAATGCACGGTAGCGAAGAAATTATTAAGAAGGTCATGGATATTATCAGTAGTATAAATCCAGAAGAAATGACTCAGTATAAAAGCGGAGATGAGCCAGCACCACGAGGTGAGCTTATTCGTCGTTACCATATTAAGCAGGCAGAGCAGGGCCATAGCCCAGCCGAATTTACAGATTACGCAGATAAAGGTTTTGCCGACGCAACGGAGTGCAAACCGCTTATTCGTGCTTTCGGAGAAATTAAGACTCCCGAAGGGACGATTCATATCAAGAAAAGGATTTCGTAATGAGTTATGAGCGTTACAAAAAAGAGTGTGCAGACAAGGGTCAGGCATGTGTAGATTTCTATGACGATTTAATTGCTTCTGGAAATCAGCCCGGATTTGCAGCAATGCTTGCTTTACGTCAGCCACCGGGAACCAAAGGAACGGAGCGAGCTTTTTTAGAAGGCATGACTAGTTGGGCTGATAATATGCACAAGGATAACCGTGATAATATCTTTAAGGCTGCAAAGAAAGCTGGCATTAGCACAGAAGGAAAAATATATAAGGGTGGACTTGGAAAGCCGAGTGACCCAATGGCTTGGATTTCTACGCAGGATGATGTCAGGGAAGTGTGTAAAATAAAAGGATATACGTGCTCTGGAGCAGTAAACTACAAAGCACCAGACCGTGAACCACCTAAGAAGAAGCGTATTGCGAAGGACATTAGAGACCAATATGTTGCTCAGGAACTCGCTAGTAACCCATCGTTAATGGAAAAAGTGAAGAAAAATCCGAAAAGGATTAAAGAAGTGCAGGAAAAGGTAACTGAGAAGCACACTAAAAAGAGATAGCACATTGTCATTTCAAATACCAAGCCGATTAGACCAAAGTCCTTTAATAATGGAATTGTTAAACAATCCCCGTTATAAGGACTCTCCGCACAGTGAAACCGCACAAAATATGGCGATGACACCAGAACAGGCAGTTCGCCATATTATGAGAAACCCATTGAACTTTGCTCCTAACGAGAAGCGAGGTGCTTTGATTTCGAACAACAATGTACGCAAAGAGATGCGTAAACAAAACAACAAAGAAGCAATCATAGGAAAAACAAGGAGATTGTAATGCCTATAGGACCACAAGGAGAGCGTTTGCCTTATCCGGGAGAGCCGGGTTTTCAGGGACCACCGCAAGGCGGGCCACCTGCTCAACCCCCTATGCCCGAAATGGGCGGTGGTATGCCGCCTCAAATGCCAGCACCGAATCCAGCAGTTACTGATTTAGAGACAATCAGGCGGATGAAGGACGCAGAAGTAGCCAAGTTAATGGGCAAGCCTTTACATCAGGCGTTTTCAGCTACTCCTCCAATGACTCCTCCGATGGCACCCCCACCACAAATGCCTCAGCAGGCTCCGCCAATGGGTATGCCACCACAAGGGCCACCACAGCAAGGGCCACCACAACAGGGTCCTCCACAGGGTCCCCCGCAACAGATGCCTCCACAGGGGCCTCCACAGGG
>Ga0209992_10003190_pt1 | contig 14062 bp, 9 predicted proteins | sample 2SBtaG_2_FD_182564 | JGI IMG/M metagenome (GOLD analysis project Ga0209992, IMG submission 182564) | Deep subsurface microbial communities from Kolumbo volcano to uncover new lineages of life (NeLLi) - 2SBTROV12_ACTIVE470 metaG (SPAdes)... | ecosystem: Environmental > Aquatic > Marine > Volcanic... | reverse complement strand
GACCTACCAGCACTTTCTTTGGATCGTCACTCGAATGGACCTCAATGATGCGAACCTCGTCGTCAATTGCACAATCGACGGGGACCTCCACGCCAAAAACAGCTGATCGCACAGCGTCTGCAGGAGGTAGTGAGGACACCTTGGCCGTGAGTGCGATGCCCGGCGGAGTTACAGGACGACGAAAAGTGGCACTTGAGACTCCGTATGCACTGGTTGCCGAGCTCGTTGTTAGTTCCAATTCCTCACTCTTCAGAGAACCTGCCGTAACTAGATTCCATGCGTCGGTAAAATCCAGCATCAGCCTCTGGGCAGCCCTGTCTACTTCGGCGTGCGTGTATCCTCCTGTAGTGAGGTACAACTGCCGTAGATCCTGGACGCTATCGCTCAGGAGGGGGGTGGCCGCGTGACGAAAGCTGTCCTGAGCCAGCCATACCGCATCCACGAAGCACACAAACAGAAAATCGACAAACCCCTGTGGATTGCCTTCGTCAGCCATCTTGAGGGCTGAGTAGTATCGGGGGCGGTCATCGCACCACACGGAGAGCGGAATCGAAGAACTTCTGCAGGTATAGACAGAACCTAGTGCTCGAGCAACCCGGCCGTTTCCGTCCGCAAATGGGTGGATTGCAGCAAGGGCGTAATGTGCATAAGAGGCCTGCAGCAACGGATGGGCGGAAGCGAACGCCTTTGTGCCCAACTCACTGACCAGCCGAGACATCTCTGGCGAGGTTGCGTCCACCGGCGAGTAACTATGGGTCGAGTCATCCTCCAAGCGAACATGGTTTGGCATCGACTTGTACGCACCTAGCGGTAGTTCATGAGCCTGTGGGCCTTGTGGAGTTTGGACGTCGTAGGTTTCCTGACTCCGGCAAAGGTCCTCGTGGAGTTTTCGGATCCAAGCCTCGGCAACCGGAACGCGTTGCGTCGCGAAATCCAGGACATGCTCATAGGCTCGGAGTTGATCCTCAATCATCGCAGTTCGTCGATCCCCTGTAGGCATCTGCCCCACAAGTGCAGACTGAGTCGCTACTGTTATGGTGAATCCGCGATCTGCCTCGTAGAGGCCTTCCACAGCCCCAGTCTGCACTGCGGCCGCTCGTCGCACGACAGCAAGAGCCCGGGTGAAATTGCCTGCTTCGGTGTCTTTGAGCGCCAAGAGCTCAGAGGTCAGTGAATCCCATCGATCGATATCCACTCCGAGGCGTGACCATTCTCTGAAGGGGGAAAATGGACTGTAGGCCTCATCGGCGGCTGCGATGTCATCTGTCATGTGTCTAGTGAGGCCCTCCGGGCCCAGAGGTGAGTATATCTCTGTCCCTCACGCTCTCCACTGGACCAACCGGAATCCTGGGTGGCTTCCGATATGCTCGCGAACAAGGACTCCGTGGGGTCCAGAGACTCGACCGCGCCCCATCGCCCGTGAGCACGCCGAGCATCTCGTTCCTTGCACACTGAAGCCGGTGACCTAGGCTGGACTTGGTGAACGGCCCGGTATTGGGACAGGACGTGCGCCTCTTGACTCTCAGCACCCTTCCGACAGGAGTCCGGCTTCTAGATCGCTGAGGTTTCTTTCCGCCACGCCGCGCAGAAGCTCGAATTGCTCACGGCCTAGAATCACGTGTGCCTTATCTTGGTCAAGGAGGCTCCTAGCACCAAGGTCCACTGCACGGCATGTGGATCGGAGCCGAGCGCTGAGGACCTCGACGGCGTTCTCGTTGGCGGCTTGCCGCTCCTCGGCCTGGGCCTGGAGGTACTCATCGTAGCCGTAATCAAGTTCGTTCATCATTGGCAGAATCTCCTCAGTGAGACTAATGGAATTGGTGATGCGGTGGCTGTGCCAGTCAGCGCTTTCTGCTCGCCGGGCAATCGAGGATTCTCCCCGCTCGTGCTCGCGCATTCAAGGCCGCTCTGCTAGCTGGCGTCAGCGGTCTGGTCGACAATCTCAGCCGTCCCAGCCGTTACAGGTCAGTTTCCTGTGCAAGTTTGCAACCGGTTCACGATGGCCGAAGACAAGAGCCTGCAAGTCCGTCTGGCCTCTCACTACAATCGCCCACGGTATGACCACACACGACCCCAAATCGGCTCCTCCAGGTGCGACGACTGCAGATGATACCGTGGCACGGTACGAGGCGGCGCTGGCGCAACTTGAGAGCCGGGGAATTGATCCCAGAGGGCGCTTCGAGCAATTCCAGTCTGCCTTGGGGGAACTCCGCGCGGGCAAGCGAGTAGATCAGGTATTGCTCAGCCAGGCGTTCCTGGATCTCTTCCAGCTCGCGCACATCGTTGAACAACTCGGGGGTTCTAACGACCCGGTATTGCGGAGCAAACTCAAGCTCGTCATGCACGATCCTGGTGACCCACGAATAGGAGCAGACACTCCCGGACGCGATGCCCAGTCTGAGCTCTTTCTTGCTGCAGGGCTGGCCTCGCGTGGCGTACACGTGACATTTGAGGAGCCGGACCTCGTTGCCCACATCGACAGTCTCTACTTCGGCCTCGCCGTCAAGCGCCCGAAAGCCATCAGGGGCTTAGACCGCAACTTGAGGAGGGCCATCGGGCAACTCAGCCGGGAAGGTTCGACACTCCCTAGCATCACCCACGGCGTCCCCGCAATTGACATAACCCTCCTCGCCAACCGGGGAGGTCTGGTCGCTGTCTCACGAGATGCCAGGTCCGCTGTTTCTGCTGCCGATCAGCTGCTGGACACCGTCGCGGAGCACATTGCGGTGACCGACGTGATGAGTACGCTGCTCGCCGGAAAGGGGGAGGCTGGCGTGCGGCTATGTTGCGGCGTGCTGCTGTTCGGGGCTGTGACTCAGTACGGTCAATTTGGAGGCGTCACGAACAGCGCTGCGTTCCGCATGCTTCGCTTGGGGTCGAGTCACCGCGGCGCCTTGGACCTACTCGCCAATGCGGTGCGCAGCACTTGAGTTCAGCGGCTACGGCTCACGCACACCCTCGCGGACCCGGGTGTGAACCGCATACCGCGAAATGGGGCCTCGGATCTGACCAGGGCGGGTATCAAGCCTATCGCGAGTGGTCCTGGTTAACAGAGCTCAGGCTTTGAGGTGTTAACCACTTCCCCGCGATCTCTCGCCACACGACAGAGAGTTCGAGACTGCGTTTGGCTCGGTATCGATCCAAACGCCGGGTTTCGGACTCCGTGTCAACTCTCGCCGCGCCAAGCAGAGACCTTTGGAGTCGTCGTAAACCCCTGCGTGTGGGGGACTTGCGTCGACCGCCACTTGCGAGGGCGTCAACCACCCCGCACCCCCAGTTGCCTCCACCAAAGACAGTGGCTCCCCGAAGCCAACGGGATTGCGAACTTTGGCAGAGAGAGAGAGATTGGGATTCTTGGTGGCGTCAGGCCATGTCTCGGTTCGCAAAGCCGTTGGGTTCGGAACCAAACATGGCTACATTTCAAACTTCTCAGTGCTGGTGATCCGCACGGAGTGCAGTGTCCCGCGGCCTGATGTCGGGTCGCAGTCATGATTTCAGATCCTCGCTGACGCACCTCTTGGCATGGGCTTGGGTCCGTGCGCGGCCGAATGCTTGGGCGGCACGGGTCAGGATGAGACATGGGGGGAAGCAGAACGGCTTCGAGGCCCTCCCCGCTGCACCGACAATGACTAACGGAGAAGAATCAGTCCATTCCCGTTTTCAGCAGCTACGATTGAATTCACTCGCGTTTCCCGATCATCCGGCCCCCTTGGGGTTCATTCTTCCATGACTCGCTCCAGATCCGCATTGTTCGGACTGCTACCTCTCGCCTTCTTGGTGACTGCACCGTCGATCGCCCAGGAGCGCGTTTCGGTCCGCAATACCGCAGACGGATCCGCTCTGAGCCTGCTCACCGCGCGCGGCGAGCGTCAGGTTCAGGTCAGCGACGACGCGATCCTCTCCCCGCGGCTGCACGTTGTTCCGGGCAGCGACGCACTCGGGATGAGTTGGTCGGAAGAGGCAGAGAATGGACCAGGTACCTCTTGGTACTCGGTCAGTGTCGACGGCGAGCGCTTCAACACTCCCAAGCAAACCGACTACTCGTTGCTGCTGCGGTTTGCCGCCTTCGATCCTCTGTCAGGCAAGGCCGCCGTCCCCCCGGATCTCATGGCGCCCAAGGGCAGCGAACTCTACGTGGTCCAGTTCTGGACCCAAGGGATCGAGGCCTACCGGGAATCCCTGCGCAGGCTTGGCGTGCGCTTGCACCTGTTCCTGGCCAATCACTCACACGTGGTGCAGATGAGCGCAACCCAGGCCGAGCGGGTGCGCGACCTCTCCTTCGTGCGCTGGGTCGGTCCCTTCCACCCGGCCTACAAGCTGGAGCAGGGTTTTCTGTCTCCCACGCACCGTGCCTGGAGTCAGGGCCCGACCGCGCAGGTGAACATCCTGACCATGGAGCGTGGATTGCGCGGCCAGACCCCCGTGGCGGAGCTCATCACTTCCATGGGGGGCGTTGTTGAATCCACCACGCCGGAGACCTTCCTGATGAGTGCCACCTTGACCCGGCCCCAGGTCCTCGCCGTGGCGCGCCTGGACGAGGTTCAATGGATCGATCAGTGGAGTGCTCCCGAGACCGACATGAATATCGCCCGCCAGATGCATGGCGCCGACTACGTTGAGTCGCTCGGGAACTACCTAGGGCAGGGCGTCAACGTCGAAGTCCTCGATTCTGGATGTGATCCCAGCCACCCGGATCTTCAGAACTACACCCTCCACGGGGCCGTCGGCGCTGGCAGTCACGGCACGTCCACTTCCGGGATCATCTGTGCCTCGGGGGCGGTCACTCCCAACGCTCGAGGCGTGATGCCCGCCGCAAAGCTGATCATGGCGGACTACACGTTCATGACCAACCGCTACGCCCACACGGGCGAACTGCAGGCGGCACCCTACAGGGCCGTCCTGCAGTCCAACAGCTGGGGCAGCACGCAATCACTCGACTACGAGAGTTCTTCCCAGCAATTGGACCTGATCCTGTTCGACTTTCCCCGGCTCAGCATTCTGCAGTCCCAGTCCAATACTGGAAACCAGTTGTCGCGCCCCGAGGCCTGGGCCAAGAACGTCATCTCGGTAGGCGGCATCAATCACAACAACACCGTGACCAAGAGCGACGACAACTGGAACAACTCCGCCAGCATCGGCCCGGCCGCGGACGGGCGCATCAAGCCCGATCTGGCGAGCTACTACGACATGATCTTCACCACCGCCTGGGGGGGTGGTTACACCAACACCTTCGGGGGAACATCTGGGTCTACCCCGATCACCGCCGGACACTTGGGCCTCTTCTACCAGATGTGGTCCGACGGCCTCTTCGGCAATAGCGCACCCTTTGGCACCGTCTATCGCAATCGTCCCCAGAACACCACCGCTAAGGCCGTGCTCATCAACACGGCCACTCAGTGGTCCTTTTCGGGTCAGACCCACGACCTGACCCGCATGCATCAGGGATGGGGGCACGCCGACGTGCGTACCCTATACGAATTGCGTCAGCGCATGTTCGTTGTTGATGAGAGCGATGTGCTGACCGAGACCAACTCTACCGTGTACTCGCTAACCGTCGACGGCGCCGACCCTCTCAAGGTCACCCTCGTCTACAGGGACTGGCCCGGTACGACTTCCTCTACGCAGCACCGCATCAATGACATGGATCTGAAGGTCACGGATCCATCGGGCGTTACCTTCTGGGGCAACCAGGGCCTTACGGGCAACATGTGGTCGGCGCCATCGGCCCAGCCCAACACCAAGGACACCGTGGAGAACGTCTTCGTCTTGTCGCCCGTGCCCGGCACCTGGCTGGTGGAGGTGATTGCCAGTGAGATCAACCAGGACACCCACATGGAGACCGCTCAAGTAGACGCGGACTACGCCCTGGTGGTGAGTGGAGTGGACATGGGGGGGGGAGGCCTGGGTACGAACTACTGCAGCGCAGTTCCCAACTCATCCGGTCTCCCCGGAGCAATCTCCGCCTCGGGCAGCGCGGCCGTGAGCGACAACGACCTGGTCCTGCGTGCTGCGCAGTTGCCCATGAACCAGTTCGGCTATCTCCTGACCAGCCGTACCCAGGGTTTGGTCGTGTCGCCCCCGGGCTCCATGGGAAACCTCTGCCTGAGCGGTACCATTGCTCGATTCTCGAACCAGCTGTCGAGTACGGGCTCCACGGGCTCGTTCAGCGTTCGCGTTGATTTGACGAACATCCCCACCTGGCCTCCCGTGGCTGTCATTCCCGGGGAGACATGGCATTTCACGACGTGGTTTCGGGACAACAATCCAGGGGCCACCTCCAACTTCACCGACGGGCTCAGCGTTCTGTTCAACTAATGGCTCGACTCGCTTCAAATCCTCATCCCCCGTCTTGCCGCGGGTTCGGACCGCGACTGCGTGGCACAGGACTCACCACGTCTGAAACTGCGGTCACTTTGCAGCTTCCTTCCCAGTATTCAAGGTACGGGCTGGCGTTTCTGGCGAGGGTGGAGATTACCTTGGGGATTGGCGAATGAGTTCTGCCACCCCGTCCGAATGCGTGAATGCATGTTGGAATTCCATCTCAAGGAAAGACCTTGCGCTTGCCCGGGGACTTGGCAGTCTTGAGCTATTGGTCGGTCAGGGGACGGTCGACTTGCACCAATTCCCTACCTCGTTTCGCACTAATTCCCGCTCTCAAGAGGAGTTGCCTGTTTTGTCTAGAATTCCCTCACAGCTCAAGAAAGTTCGTTCGTTTGCCCGCCTGTCGCTCGTTGCCAGTGTTCTGGTACTTGGTGTGACACAGGGGGGGGCCGCTGCTCAGTCCCCCTACAGGGTGAACGATACGGCGCCCGGGGTCATCCAGGACGGACAATCCTGGTCGACAGCCTTTCTCACTCTGCAGCAGGCCATTACCGCTGCCAACCAAAACTACGACCAGATCTGGGTTGCAGAGGGGACCTACAAGGCTGGTGTATCTCCTGCTGATACTCATCTGATCCCCGATACCGTTGACGTCTACGGTGGCTTCGACGCGACCGAGAACTTCTTCTCCCAGCGGGCAGGTCTCTTTGAACAGACAATCCTCACCGGTGATCTTGATGGGAGCGCAAGCAAGAGTATTGCAGATAGTTTTCACATCATAACGCTTCAGAACAATGGAACCAATATCATCGACGGCTTCAGGATCGAGTACGGAAACGCTTTTGCTTCAGCGAGCGTCCAATCAGGAGGTGGAATCCTAATTCCGGACGAAAATGAGCTGACACTTCGGAATTGCATTATCCGAAAATGCTATGCCGAATCCGAGGGAGCTGGAGTGTATGGCTGCAGGGCGGCAATCAGCATGTCCTACTGCACTATCCGGGACAACAGGAGCAAAGGGCACGGCGGAGGAGTGAGGCTGGCGGATTCTTATGGCGATATCTTCAATGTTCTCTTTGCGGGTAACCGTTCGGATGCAGGCGGAGGCGGGCTCAATGCTGACATCCTAAGTTTGACCTCTCCAGGCCTGACGATCTGCAACTCCCTCTTTCGCGGCAACTCTTCCAACCTCGGGGGTGGGTTGTACGTGGGACTGATCGGGGATCGGTTCGCAATAGTCGTCAATTGCACATTCGCCGGGAACGAGACCTTTGAAGATGCCACGGGCTCCGGAAGTGAGGGCGCAGCCATATACCTACAGGATGCCAATACAGACTATGCGCAGGTCTACAATTCGATTCTCTGGGATAACATTTCAATGCAAGGAGGGCGGGCCGTAATCGACACGATTGGAGGCCCAGGGACATCGTTAGTAACGGTCGAGTACTCGGACACACAAACACTGACCCCGTGGTCGGGTCCTGGCAACATCAACGTGGATCCGCTTTTTGTATCCCCCAGCACCTCTGAGTATCGCTTGCAAGCGGGCTCGCCCTGTATCGACGTCGGGGACAATGGAAGGCTCCCCTTGGACCCTCTCGATCTAGACGACGACACCGACCTTGGGGAGGAGGTGCCGTACGAGCTCATTCGCGGCTTGCCTCGCCGAGTGGACGACCCGGCTGCGCTAGGCACGGGTGCTCCGGTAAACGATGATCCTTATACCGACATGGGTTGCTATGAGAAACAAGTGGGGACGCCCGGTTGAACGATTCCGAGACGCAAAATGATCGTTGTCAGGGGGGCGCCAAGCAGTGGCGTCCCCGGTCTGGCAAAACGGACGCGCGCGGAGTGCGTTGGCTTCATTGGCCCTTTCTTCCTTTCGCCGGGACTTTGGTTCTTACAGCCACTCCCGCTTGGTCGAGTCCATGTCAGACTGTTGAGGACAGTGTCCTCTTCCCAAGGGACCCAACGTTGGGGGATTTCTTTGGTCAAGGGGTGGCCGTTACGGAGGATCTAGCCTTCGTCGCAGAGCCGAACGACAATGGTGGGCAAGGAAACAGCATCATCAACGCCGGGGCGGTTCATCTCTTTGAGAGAACGCCGGCGGGGTGGAAGTGGCGGCAGGAACTTCTACGCCAGGACATCGTGACGTCGATGGTATTCGGCAACAGTCTCGCCGCGCGAGATGGGTATGTCGTGGTTGGGGCGTTCCCCTACGGGGAGAAGGGAGCCGCTGCAGGCGTCGCGTACATCTTTGAGTCCGTGGGAGGTATGTGGGTCGAGGTTGCCAAGCTCCTTCCCTCGCAACTGGAAGCGTTTGATGCGTTTGGGATTTCGGTTGCGGTTTCGGGGGAGACAATTCTAGTGGGAGCATCGGGTGACGATGACTTGGCTCAGGATCGGGGCGCTGCCTACGTCTACGACAGAGGCCCTAGTGGGTGGGGGATAGTCCAAAAGGTCATTCCAACCGACCCCAGTGGTGCGGTACTGCTCGGAGCTGGGATGACATGCGCTATTGACGGCAATGTGCTAGCCATCAGCGCGACCGGGCAGATCCCCTTCTTCACCTACCGGGAGGTCTTTGTTTTCGAGCGTATTAATGGAACCTGGATCCAGACGGCGCTCCTGGTGGACCCGACCCCGCTGAGCGGTGACCAATTCGCTTATGGCCTCGCTGTCGATGGCGACACGATTGCAGTCGGTGAACCTGCGTACTTCGCTAGCTCAGGCTCCCGTCCAGGTTCGGTTTTCATTTTTGAACGATCTGGTCCTGCGCCTGGGGGCTGGTCCCTCAAGCAAGAGATCATGGGCGGCGCAGCAACAACCAACGACAATTTTGGCGGTTCTGTGGACTTGGAGGGAGATACCCTGGTCGTTGGAGCGAGTAGTGGCAAGCAAGGAGCCAACTACACGGGACGCGCCTACGTTTTTGAACGCAAGAATGGCGTCTGGGTGGAGAAAGACCGGCTCGTTCCCTCGAAGATGGCGGACTTTCTGGGGTTCGGCGATTCGGTAGCTGTCTGCAAGAGCCAAATCCTCGTCGGCGCGTTCGCGGACGATCCGTACGACACGGGCATCGCCACGGGATCGGCATACGTCTTTGATCGACCGCTGGGGAGTAGCTTCTGCGTTGGCGATGTGAACTCGACAGGGATCCCCGCCACGATCACGGCCACCGGCAGCCTCGCGGCCCGAGCCGGTGACCTGGAACTGTTCGCTCAGGATCTCCCCTCGGGTGAATTCGGTCTCTTCATGGTGGCACGGGATGCAGCCGCCATCCCCATGGCCGCAGGTAGTCAGAACAACCTGTGCCTGGGTGGCCAGGTCGGGTACTTCCGTGACAGCCTCGGCTCGACCAAGAAGAAGGGCCGGCTCAGGTACCGGGTGGACACCGGATCCCTGCCCCTGGCCACGCGCCCCAGCATTCTCGCCGGCTCCACCTGGTATTTCCAAGGCTGGTATCGGGACCATCTCTCCGTGGACCGTTCCAAGTTCACGCCAGCATTGCGGATTACCTTCGAGTGAATACCCCGAGATCGAAACCGTCGCTCTGGGGTACAAGCCGCCTGCACCGGAGGCGAAGCTCGTGTGGCCCGAATACTCAAACGGCGCCAAATCCGGGACGAAGATCACCCTGAGGGCAGCTAGAATGCGGGTGCGATGATCGACTTCCAAGCGATTCGCGGCCTGTTCCTGCTAGCGTCAAACCTGATTCGGCAGCACCAGCAGGACGTGATCGACTACCTGATCGAGGAGAATCGAGTCCTGCTGGAGCAGAACACGGGAAAGCGCCTGGTGTTGACGGATGATCAGCGTCGTCGGCTGGCTGCAAAGGGCAAAGTGATCGGGCGGCGTGATCTCCAGCAGGTGGCCACGATTGTCAAGGCGGATACGATCCTCGCGTGGTATCGGAAGCTCATTGAGCGGAGTGGCTCTGTGCCCGAGAAGCGCCCAGGCCGACCCCGTGTACGGGTAGAGATCCGGGAACTGGTCGTCAGGATGGCGCTAGAGAACTCTCGTTGGGGCTACCGAAGAATCTAGGGAGAGCTCAAGGCGGTCGGCCATCGGATCGCTCGAAGCACAATCGCGGACATCTTGAGGGAGAACGGAATCGAGCCTGCCCCTGATCGCCCCACTTCGTGGATGACCTTCATCAAGGCTCATTGGGGCTGTTCAGCAGGATCGCCGGCGGAGACGACCGTGATCAGCAAGCGTCAAGGTGATGGGAGAGATATCCATGGGAAGCACGGTCTTGGCGACGTGGGGGATGATGCGCGGAGGGTTGCGGAAAGCAGGGAGCTGCGCATCCGGCCCCTGGTTGAGAGGGGAAACCTGTCCGCCGACGTCCGCCTGGACTTAGCCGTGGGTTACGCGGCGAACTTTCCTGACCGGGTGCAGCAAGTCGGCTCTGTGTACAGGCTCAAGGAGAGGAGAACGCTGGTGCGCGAAGTGATGCTGTTCGACTGCGAACCAAGGGCTGCCTGATGCGAACTTGGCCAACAGTGCCCTCCTCGAGCATCGGTCGAGTATTCGGGCCACACGGGTTGAATAGAGCTCCGGCTCACCCCGGCATATGAGGGCTCCTTTTGCGGCCGTCACTTCCGTCAAGGCCCCCAGTGCGGCTCCGGTGGACCTAGGCTTGACGACTGAAGCCCAGCGTGACGACGCGACGACTGCGGTTTCGCGTTTGTTGAGCTTGGGCATGTCAGAGGTAAGTGCGGGCGCGCTTCAGATGGTGCGATGGGAGTGAGTCCCTCATCCGCGCATCGCGCGTAGGACTCTCTTTGTCTCAACGAGGAGAAGCAACTCGTCGTCGAGGGTGACGATCCTCGCGTGCATCGTTGCGATACGGACGGGATATAGACGCTGCAACGACTCTCGGACGTCGTCGGACCGGCCGAAGATAGGTTTGAACACCGTGGTCCAGTTATCGCGACGCTCGATGATCTTGCGGTAGTCGGTGAAGTCGGCATAGTTGATAAGAGGACGGTTCTCTTCACCAACCGTCTGTGCCGCATCCCGCTTGGTCTGCCATTCGTCGAGCATTCCACTCGGCAGCTGGTGCTTCGTCCAGTCCTCATTGAAGGCGCCTTTCATTGCCTTCTCGATGAATGCTCGAATGGCAATCTCGAATTGCTGGAGTCGGTCAAAAGCTACCCGTGCGCGGGCAAACCCACCACCATCGTCCTCATCCTCCTCGGCCTCATCCGTGCCCGGTGTTTCCGCAGGACGCTCCTGCAGGCCGGCGGCGTTGATGCACTCCTCGAACGCTGGAACAGGAAAGTCCGTGAGAGCCGTATCAAGGCCGCGCTCGGCATAGAAGCCGGAGCGAAGGACCGCGGATGACAGAGTGTCGAGCGACGGGGTTATCAAATCGCGCCAGTCGCCGAGGCTCGGCCGCAATGCGGCGGAGAGCTCGGATTCAAAAGGAGGGCGCTCGTTGAGAGTGCGGCCTATCGCTTGAATCTCTGCGAACGCCCAGGCCGAGCGGTTCACGTCCTCGACGTTCAACCACGGGTTGCGCATCTGGGCCATCGCTGATTCCAGCAGTGTGGGATCACTGAAGGCCGACTCGACAAGCGTACTGGAGCTCATTGCTTCCCGCGCGAGCCGCGCAACCCCGTCAAGCTCCGGGCGGCCGAACATCTGTTCGTAGGACTGCCGGGCTTCGATTGCGGCAGCGATGGAGCGCCGTAGGTCGGACTGGGGATCTAGCAACCCGGACCGGCGCGTTTCATCAGCCAGACTCTCGAGGAGTCGGCGGTGGCCTTCCACGTCCTCCACCATTCGCGCGATCGCGTCACCGTCGCCAAGGGCGCCAGCAAACCCCGACAGGAGTCTTCTGCGGAGCTGTTCCTGCTGGAGTAGCCCTACTGCGCCAGAGCTGGCATCTAGGTGGTCGGAGGCATCGATCAGCGGTTCGATCAGGCGCCTGAAGTCACCAAGCGGATCGAAGATGCGACGCAAGGCTTCCTCCCGCTGCAGAATTTGGCGAAGGCTATCGTGCGTCATCATCCTCGTTTGCTCGGCAGGTAGGCTAATAGGTGAGGTGGCGATGAACTACGCCCAGTCCGACAGTTTCCGTCTGCCCCTACTCCCTCTGCCTCTGCTAGGCAGTCCAGCACCGGCTCCCGTGCATCGCTCAGCCGGATGGCTTACGAGCCCACGGGCCGGGCGATCGGCGGCAACCGATCGACCTCAGGGGCGTGCTCGACCCAAAGTCGGGCGAGTTCCGCATCGAGGCCATGCCCTTCGGGCGGTTGGGGATGACGGCCCGGCACTGCGGGCTTGGCATCAGCGGCGAGAGCCGCACTGGCCGCTGGACTTATTGATCCTCCTCCCCGTCTCCCAAGTCCACTGCCCTCGTTGCGCTGAATTCCCAGCGCGCCCCCCCGCGGCGCTGCAGCAGAGATGAGATGTATGGCTGGCAGCACGCGCGGCGGGCTCCGGGGCGGGGGAGAGAGGGGGGGGCAAACCGGAGAGCTTGCTCTGGAAACTGGAATCTGGTTAGGGAGTGTCCGCGAGCGCCCGTTACGGTGTCTCTGGTCAGCAGGCGCCGGAGCCAGGCTGTTAACCACATTCGGCCTCTCTCCGAAACGCCAGAGAGTTAGAGACCGCGTCAGCCTTGGGGTCGAGCCGAACACCCCAGATTCGCTTTGGGGAACCCATTCCTACCGCTGCGAACAGAGAGCAAGGGGTCGAGCAAGACGATGGTCATAGCTCGTGCCTGGTGGGGGACTTGTGGCGGTCGCCTCGACCGCGACCCTCAGGAGCGGGTGTCAACCACAGCGCACTCCCAGTTGCCTACTACCAGAAGCAGTGGCTCCCCAAGCAAGACGCAAACTAGCAACAAGCCGGTTAACAGGCGGGAGGATGTCTGACTCGGCTTGGTTGGTCCAATAGCTCGTGTCCCAGGCCGATAGACGGCTATCGGCTAATCGAACCTGTGGAACCTCCACCTTCTTCGTGCGACACGTGGCTTCTCGGTGCCATCAGGCGCGATCGCATAGGACTGCTTGAGACTGTCCTCCAGATGGTGTAGGCTCCCCTAAGTTCGCTGGCACCCGAGAGTTAGCTCCGTCAACAGGAGTGGTTGGGTAGGGCAATGGGGTTGCAGAGGTCGGAGGTTCAAATCCTCTCGCCCCGACCATCACTAAATCTTGCCGATCGCGCACTTAGCGCGAACCCGCCCCGGACGGTGCGGCGCGGCTCCTGGATGAAACAGGGTGTTAGCACACCTTTTTGACCAAGGAGACCGCGATGAACAAGGGATCCAGACGGGGTCCGACGCTCCGGCGTCGCAAGGACACAGGACTCAGTTACGCCAAGTTTGACGGACGTCAGCATGCCTTCGGGCCGGTGCGTGACTGGCTGGCGAAGGTGGGCGTGAAGACGCTCTTCATCACGCCGGGATCGCCGTGGGAGAACGGCTACAAGGAGTCCTTCAACGGGACGCTGCGCGATCAGTTTCTGAACGGCGAGATCTTCTACACGCTGCACGAGGCGAAGGTGCTGCTCGAGCGCTGGCGACGGCACTACAACCGTTCTTCATACTGCCCCTCCGTTCTATGTGGCTCTAGGTCCTTGGAAATCAAGACTCCTCTGATCGGAGAGTGGTACCGCGGGGCCACCGTTGCGGGTCTTGACCCGCCTGACGACCCCTCTTGCTGCGTCCGTCTCAAGTTGCTCGCGGTGAAAGACCCATGGCCCGTCAGCAAGCGGGTGCTCACCGTCGATC
>Ga0209992_10003189_pt1 | contig 14063 bp, 12 predicted proteins | sample 2SBtaG_2_FD_182564 | JGI IMG/M metagenome (GOLD analysis project Ga0209992, IMG submission 182564) | Deep subsurface microbial communities from Kolumbo volcano to uncover new lineages of life (NeLLi) - 2SBTROV12_ACTIVE470 metaG (SPAdes)... | ecosystem: Environmental > Aquatic > Marine >... | reverse complement strand
AGGAACTATTGCTGTTGGCACAGTGCCAAACGCAGAGTTAATTACCTACACATCAAAAAATTCAACACAATTTTTAGGTATTACTAGAGGTGCTTCTGGAACCGCAACTCCAGGAACTTCAAATGGACAAGCTCATTTAACTAACTCAACAGTTCAAGATGCTACGAACTGGACTGGTTGGGGAGATGCTGTTAAAGCATCATCAGTTACACTAGAACCAGGACTTTGGTCTTTAAGTAACTGGGGACAAGTTTTAGTTGCTACAGTTGCTGATGGAAAAACTTATACATGGGATCCTTCTATTGCTGCAAAATTTACAACACCTGCTGGAATGCTAACAACTAATTATGTAACTGCTATAAGTGGAACTGTTGGAAACCCAACAGCTTCAAGACTGACTTTAATATCTCCAACAACACGTCACTTAATTCATCTTGGAACGGAGACAACAGTTGGTGATCCTACCACTCAAGACAATATGTTTATTAGGTTCTCGGATCAAGGATCAATTAATACTTATGCTCCATCAGCTGATAATAGTGCTGGAACTTATCGTCTACAAGATGGTACAAAAATTATGGGAGCAATCGTTGCAAAAGAAAATATTCTAGTGTGGACTGATAATGCTTTATACTCAATGAAATTTGTTGGTTCTCCTTTTACCTTTGGATTTGAACAGGTTGGTACAAACTGTGGTTTAATTGGACAGAATGCATGTTGTGAAATTGATGGTGTTGCTTATTGGATAGGCAATAATGGTTTCTTTGCATTTGATGGTACAGTAAACTCACTACCTTGTTCAGTAGAAGACTATGTGTTTGATGACTTTGATACAACAAAAGGACAACAGGTATCTGCTGGAATCAATAATTTATTTACAGAAGTAATTTGGTATTATCCATCTTCAGGTTCTGATTATAATGATAAGTATGTAATATTTAATTATGGAGAGTCTAAACAAGTTCCTATGGGAAATTGGTACACAGGAACTAATACTAATTCAATAAGAACATCTTGGATAGATGCAATTGTTTATCCAAAACCATATTCAACTGCGTTTAAAAGTTCAGCTGATGGTACTTTTCCTGATGTAGTAGGGTCTACAGATTTAGGACAGACTACTTTTTATCAACAAGAAACAGGAACCGATCAAGTTAACCCAGATGGTAGTACAACTACTTTAACTTCATATATTACATCATATGATATTGCCTTACAGCAAGACCAACCAGAACTTTTTTTAGCTATGAGAAGATTTGTTCCTGACTTTAAAACATTAACAGGTAATGCAAAAGTAACTATTGGATTAAAAGACTACCCTTCTTCAACAGGAGGCAATAGTACCTATAGTCCATTTACAATTACATCTGCTACAACTAAAGAAGATACTAGAGCTAGAGGAAGATATGTTAATGTAAAGATTGAAAATGATGGCACAGGAGAAGCGTGGAGATTTGGAACTTTCCAAATAGATTTACAACCGGATGGGAGAAGATAATGGCAAAGATAGTAATAAGATTACCAGAACCTAAGAGAGAATATAGTGAAGATAATCAAAGACAAATTAACAGATCTTTAACATCTTTAATTGAACAGTTAAATTCTACATACCAACAACCAAACAAGGATGATCAGGAAAGGTTAAATTTCTTTTTAAGCTAATGTCAAACGTATATAAAAATGTTCAAGCTAAAGTAACATCTGCAGGATCATATGATGATATGTATGAATCTCCTACAGCTACGACTTCCATAATAAAAAGCATTAAATTATTTAATACTCATGGATCAGCTTTAGATGTAGATATTAAAGTATATGATGCTTCATCTACCACGGATTATGAGTGGGATAAGGTCAATGTATTGGCTAGTGGAAGCGTTAGTTTATTGACTTTTAACAACCTCATTATTCTGGAAGCAGGTGATAAATTAAAGATGCAATGTGCCACAGGAAATGTTATAAAAATGACTGCCGCTTTACTACAAATTACTAGACCGGCTGAGGTTACACAAACATAGGAGAAATATGCCTTTCATAGAACAAGAAGCTAAAAGCGAATATAAAAAAATAGATGGGAAAAGAACCCACGTTATTACACCAGAAGTAGAAGTAACACTTACTAATACTGAAACGGGACAAGAGTATTTATCAGATAAAGAAGCTGACGATGATGTAGATCATCCATCTACAGCTACTAAAAGAGAACACATCAGAAGAGATGTGCATATTAAGGTAGCTAAAATAGATTTAGGTGCTGACTCAGGAGAGTTGTAAAAACAAAGAAAATAGGATATTTTAAAAACTATGGCAATTACAGATATTATAGAAGAATCTTCCATGATAGAAGCTGGTGCTCCAAGCATCAAGTACGAAGGAGAAAGACCTCTTAAGAAACAAGAAATGCTAATGGCGGGTCCTGATTGGTACAGGAAAAGAATGGAACTATTGATGGAGGAATACGGCTATGGCTATGATGAAGCTGGTGAAATAGCTTACGATAGTGATAAGTATTATGAAGTCATAGGCATTGATCCAGGTGGCATGGGCGATGAATCACGGAACATGGATGAAGAGGTTGTAGAAGAAGAAGGAATTATGAGAGCGGCTAACGGTGGAAGAATTGGATTAGCAAGTGGTAGCTGGAGTCCAGGCGGTGGTAGAGATGCAAGAGGATATCAATCTAGTCATAGTTCATATACAGGCCCAAGTAAAGGACCAGCAGGTGGAGCATCCGCTGGTGGAAATTATGGTGGTAATGTTAATCCTAATCAAACTTATGGTGGTGGAGATAAAAGTCCAGGATTAGAAACTAATGTAAACAGAAAAAAATTAGCTCAAGAAAACGAAAAACAAAAAGAAATACAAAAGAAAATAGCTAAAGACGTAAATTTACAAAATCTTTTTAAAAAAGTAAATTTAAGAAAGAAAGTTAATTTAGGTTTATTAACGGATGAAGAAGATGAAAAAAAAGCTTTATCTTATGTTGCTGGACCCACTAAAATTGAAAAAGATCAATTTGATTTAGATAGATTTGATAAAAACAAAGATGGAAAATTAAGTTTAATAGAAAGAAACGCAAAATTTCAATCTGGACTAAGAGACAAAGCTCTTCAAAAAACAATTATAAATGAGATGGAAGTACTTGATCCGTATGCTAAAGGTATAGCACAAGGTGGAGTTCATATAGGATCAGGAGTACCTGTTGATGTGTGGCAAACAATGACTCCAGAAGAAAAACAATACACAAGTGTTGTACAAGATTATAATATAAATGAAATAATGGGTTTACCTAAAAGTAAAGAAACCGGACATCAAAAATATACTCATGGAGATTTAACACACTATACTCCAGGAAGTCCTAAGACATCTTATCGTACAGGAGCTTATCCTATTATAAAAGACCCAAACGTTCCATCTCTTGCAGGTGCATTGTTGGGAGCTGTTAAACCAGATCCAGTTCAGGAAAGTGCTTTAGCAAGTTTACATAGATTAGGTACGGCCAAAGCTGGTATGAGTAATCAAGCGCTTGGTATAGAAGGTATGGATAGAGATGAATTTGAAGAGTTTAAAATATCTAATAAAAATTTTCCACCAGGTAGTGGATCAGATAATGAACCAAATTATAATAACCCATGTGATGGACCTAACCCTCCAGCATATTGTTATACAGGAGGACAACCCAACACTCCTGACGACGAAGAAGACGACTGGGAAATGCCTCTAGCATTTAGAGCTGAAGGCGGAAGAGTTGGAAGAGCTTACGGTGGAATTATGGATAAGTACACAGGTAGACGTGCTTATGGTCTAGGAAGTATATTTAAAAAAGCTAAAAAAGTATTTAAAAGTCCATTAGGTAAAGCTGCATTATTAGGTTTAGGTGGATGGGGATTAAGTAAGGCCGGTTTATTCGGTAGTAGTGGTTTGAGTGGAATGTTCTCTGGAATTAAAAGTAAAGGTCTTGGTAAATATTTAAGTGGACTTTCAACAGGAAAAGTAGCAGGTGCAATTGGTGGTATATCATTAGCAACTGCATTACTTTCACCACCAGTTGATGAAGATAATGATGGTTATGATGACAAAACAGGTTTTAGTGTTGAGGAATGGAGAAAAAAAGGAGCACAAGGATCTCAAGATGTGCCTTTAGCTTTTAGAGCTGAAGGAGGAGATGCTGAATCAGGGCTCATGGATCTTGGTGGTATGGAAAAAGATTATAGAGAAGATGGTGGCTTTGTACCTATCGGTGGTAGAGAAAAAGCAGACGATGTTCCAGCTAGATTAAGTAAGAATGAATTTGTGTTTACAGCCGACGCTGTCAGAAATGCTGGCGGAGGAGATGTAGACAAAGGCGCAGAAGTTATGTATAATGTAATGAAAAACCTTGAAGCCGGAGGTGACGTATCAGAAGAAACGCAAGGCTTAGATGGCGCTAGACAAATGTTTCAAACATCACAAAGATTAGAGGAAGTATTATAATGGCTACTACAACAACAAGAACATTACCCCCACAGTTTATAGAAGATATAGGTGTTGACCTAAGTAAATCGTTAGTAGCATCAACAGGTGTACCTACGGTATCAGTAGGGCTTTCAGCAATATCACAAAGACCAGGTGAATCAGCAGCTGATTTTGCAGCAAGACAAACAGCAGCTAAAGCATTTGAAACTAGACAACAAAGTTTAGCAGGAATTGCACCACAAATAGCACAACAAGATGCATTACAAACACAAGCAGCACAGTTAGCTAAATCAGGTGTAGGAAGTTATCAGCAGTTTGTAGATCAAGCAAAAAATTTAACAGGAGCAGGTGCGGGTGCGGGTGCAGGTTCAATTTCAGAATACATGTCACCGTATCAACAACAGGTGATAGATGTTTCATTACAAGAATTCGATAGAAATGCAGGAATACAAAGACAAAGATTAAGAGATCAAGCAGTTCAATCTGGAGCTTTTGGTGGTGGAAGAGAAGAAGTGGCTTTATCAGAATACCAAACTGGTAGCGATAGAGAAAGAGCTTTACTTCAAGCTAACTTATTACAACAAGGATTCCAACAAGCACAAGGAGCCAGAGGCCAAGACTTTGAAAGACAAAGAGGTTTAGCAAGTATGGTCCCAGGACTACAAAGACAAGACATTCAAACTTTAGGATCAGTGGGCGCAGGACAACAAGCACAAGAACAGGCTAAACTAGACGCACAAAGAGAAGCAGCAAGGCAGGCTACTTTCTTACCGCAAGAAAATTTATCTAGATACGCAGGTCAAGTGGCTGGACTAATGGGTGGATATCCGGGTCAAACAACATCAAGTAATGTACCTAACCCTTCACCTCTACAGAATGCATTGACTATGGGTACAGGACTTGCTGGAATCTACGGATCACTAACAGGAAAATTTAATTAATGAATAGAGTTTTAAGAAGACCGATGTTTAGACTAGGTGGAAGTGCAGAAGGAATTACTTCTGGACTAGACGGCCCTAATATTAATGCATCGAGAAAAGGTTATGCTTTTGGAAGCACTGGTCCTCAACGAGAATATTTAGAAGAAAAAGAAAATGTAATAGAAGAACAAACTATCCCAAATGATTTAGAGAGTAGAATTATGGATGATGTTACGATGCGAGAAAAACTTTATGATAAATATGGAGTAGGTCCAGAAAAAGAAGCTATGGCTCCTGGTTCTTTATCAAGTTTATTAACTAATTTTTCTTTAAACTTAGCAGCTCAACCAGGTGGAAATTTAATGGGAGCAATTGGTAAAGCTGGAGCACCTGCTTTAGAAAAATTTCAAGCAGCCAGAATGAGTGAAAGATTAAGTAAGGGTAAAAGAAAAAGAGAGATGATTGATGAAGCTGTAAGAGGTCAATATGGTTTAGAAGAAGAAAGAATCGCGGCTCAAGGAGCTATTGATGAAGCTATGGTAAAAGCTCAGGGAAAAGGTGAAAAAGCATTTCAGTTTCAAGCTCAATTTAAACAAATTACAGATACAAGACAAAAAATAAGGGACCTTCAAAAAGAGGTTGATGCCGGAAATGATCCTGATGGATCTAAAGCAGCAAAGATAGGTGATTTAAATGAAGCTTTAACTGATTTAGTAGGAATCGATCCAATTTTAGAAGCTATCTATGGTAGTGAATGGATGAGTGAGCAGATTGATGATATTACAGATAATTTTGAAGCAGAAGAGGGCAGACAACCCACTATTGATGAAGTACTAAAAATTATAAAATCTAAAGGTAAAAAAGATGGTGGAAGAATTGGCTACCAAATGGGTGGAGATGTTATTGAAGAAGAAGTTAGTGAAACAATTGATACTGGCCCTGCACAAACTCAAGACTTAACTTATATGGAATTAAGATCTAGATTACCTAGAGAAATAGGAAATGATATTGTCCAATTATTAGCTGCTAGTAAACAAGCATTAATGGATTTTGCAAATATACAAACTCAACAAGATGTGGATAATTTTAATCAATCATATAATGTAGACTTAGTGTTACCACAGGAAGGTTAAAGTGGAACCTTTCAAAAAAAAGAAGACCGAAAAAGATTTAATTAACGAAGTTCTTGTTAAAAATACAATTAAAGATAAATTAAATAAACCTAGAAAAGAAGTTAAGTTTACTTGGGAAGGTTTAAAAAAAGCTATTCCTTTATTAGAAACTAATCCTTTTGATCCGTTAAAAGTAAAAAGAATTAAAGAATTAACAGAAGGCAAAGATAAACCCAAAGAGAAAGATTACATAGAAGGTTTTGAAGAAATAGAAAGATCTTTGTATGGTGGTGTTCAGGACCTAGGTTATAGTATATCTAGTTTATTAACTGAAGGAATCGATGCTGCGTTTGATACTAAATATCTTGATGCATTAGATAAAGCTTACGAAGAAAATAAAATTAAAGATCCAGAAACATTACTTGGAGAAATAGGAAAAATAGGTGTTCAATTTGGTATACCTTCTAGTGCTATTTTAAAAGTTGGCGCAAGAGCACGAGGTATTGCCAAAAGCAAAGAAGCTCTAGGTAAATTAACTAAGACTCAAAGAGCAACCTCTATAGCAAAACGTGCTGGTTATATGGCTGGTACTTTTGCCGCTGTCGATTTTTTAGCTTCTTCTCCTAACATGCCTACTTTATACATGGAAAAAGAAAGTGAAGAAGGTAAATCAGGAACAGACTTAGCAGTTACCAGATTTAAAAATAGATTAAGGTTTGGAGCTGAAGGTTTTAGTATTGGTGGTGGTTTTTCTTTAATGGGAAAACCTTTAGCAGTTGGATTAAAGTATGGATTATTTAAACCAGGTGCTTTCATTGCAGGTATGGGATTAAAAGCTGCTGATAAAGTTGTCACTCCTTTGTCTTACATTTTAGCTAGAACTCCTGGTCTACCAACAGCACAACGAAAATTAAGAACGGCAGGTGCTTTTACTGTAGAAAAATTAATGAACCCAATTCTAACTAGAAATTTTAAATTTAAACAGTTGCCTGACTTTGAAGATTGGAGATTGTTTAGTACTAAAAGTAAAGACCCATTAAAAGCAAGATTAAAAAAACTTGATAATTTTTTAGCGGCTTTTAGATCAGTAGGTAAACAAACAGGTTTAGCATATCAATTAACGTCTGAAGCTAAAAGAGAAATAAAAGGAAGATCAAAGACTATTAATAAATGGTTAGAGTCTGTTGAATTTAAAGCTTATAACTTAGCTAGAGGAGCAAAAAATTTATATAATACTAATAATACTTCTCCTGCAAGTATGGATTACTATTTAGACCAAGTGTTATCTTATTTAAAAGGACAGAAAAAGTTAAGTGCAATGCCTGAAGAATTAAGAACCCCGGCTCACGAACTTAATAAAGAATTAATTAAAACTAAAAAAACTTTTGGTGAACTTTTACCATCAGGAGAATTAAAAGATTACATATTAAATAATGTTAAGACTTATATGCGTAAATCTTTTTCTATTTTTACTAACCCTGCTTATAATCCACCAAAAGAAGTTTATAATAAAGCGGTTGATTGGGTTACAGATAACGTAGTTAAAAGAAATGACGAGTTAAAAAAAGCAGCTAAGTCTTCTTATAAAACTCAAACTCAAGCTCAAGCTAATAGAACTTATGCAGAATCTGTTGTTAGTAAAATACTACAAGATGGAAAACAAAATGCACAGGACCCATTAAAAATGTTACAGAGAATGTCAAAAGAAGATTTATTATCAGATAATTTATTAAAAACAGGAGAAGAATTACCAACAGCTATTAAAAAATTATTGGGTGAAGAAAATAATTTAAAATCTTCTGTATTACAAACAGCATCTCATGCCATTACTCAATCAGCTAACAAAAGAATGTTTGATAAGTTGGCTGATGTTGGAAAAAAAGAAGGATGGTTATTTAAAAGCAGAGCTGAAGGAATTGGAAAAGAAATTTTAGATGTTAGTGATAGACCAATTGGAGACATAAAAGGATTAGGTTTATTAAAAAGTCCAATGTCTAAACTTCATGGATCAAGACAAGTTCTTGAAGCCATCAAAGGATCGCCAGGAACATTAGATAGTTGGATACAAAATGATATATACAGACGTATACTACAATTTAAAGTAGCAACTCAGTTTGGTAAAACAGTTCTATCCCCAGCAACACAAGTTAGAAACGTTACATCTGCGAGTATGTTTCCATTAGCTAATGGTCATATAGGTGGAAAATCATCTGTTACTGAAGCATTTAAAATGACACTTGATGATATATTTGGTGCAGGAAAAGTAATTGATGAAGCTGCTTTTATAAAAAATATAGAAAACAAAATTAAACTTGGAGTGTTGGATGAAAATATATACACCGCTGAATTAAAAGCCGTGTTACAAGATATAAAATCTGGAGCTAAAGTTAAAAGCATGGATAGTTTACTTAATAAAATGGCCAATAATAGATTTATTAGAAAAGCAACTCAAGTATATGCAGGGGGTGATAATGTTTGGAAATGGTATGGGCATGAGTACGTAAAATCTCAAATGAGGGGTATGTATAGTACGGTAGATGATATTGCAAAATGGACTAAGGAAATAACAGGAAGAGAATTTCAAAGAACAAGCACTTTTACAGGTGCTAAAAAAACTTTTGACGAAGCTATTGATGAAGCAGCTGCGTGGCAGATTAGAAATATGTACCCAACTTATAGTAAAGTTCCACAGTTTGTACAAAATATTAGAAAACTACCTTTTGGTAATTTCGTATCATTTCCAGCAGAAATGATAAGAACAACTACTAATATATTAAATGTTGCATCTAAAGAAGCTGCATCTAGTAATCCTTTATTAAGACAAGTAGGGTATAGAAGAATGATAGGAGCTTATGTTACATTAGGGGGAGCTAGTTGGGGAGCTTCAACAATAGCTCAAAATTTAACTGGTGTAAGTCAAGAACAAATAGACGCTTATAAAAGAAGTCTTTCTGCTCCATGGAATTCAAGAGCCACAATTATTCCAATGAATAAATGGAAAGATGGAATAGGTAAAGCAATTAATTTTTCATACTTTAGTCCTTACGATGTAGTCATTCAACCAATAGAAGCATTTATGAAAACTTTAGAAGAGGGTAAAATGAATGACGAAAAAAGAACCGAAGTATTTTTTCAAATGATTAATCCTTTTGGAGAAGGACCAGTTGGTAAAACAATTCAACCATTTATTTCTGAAGCAATTGCTTTAGAAAAATGGAATGATGTAGCTCCTGCAGGATTTTTTACAGGAGGAAGAGGTGGCCAAACTAAAACAGGTGCTAAAGTTTATAGTGATAATGATGAAATTGGAACTAAAATTGCAAAATCTTGGGCTCATATGTGGGAAGGAATTCAACCTGGCGGATTAAGAACAGCCGAGAAAATATATAAAGGAGCCATAAATGATGTAACTAAAAGTGGAAGACCGGTATCATTACAAGATGAAGCTCTTGCATTGTTGTCTGGAATTAGAATTATTAATGTGGATGTACCACAGACTATGCAATATAAAATATCAGAATACAATAGAGGAACAAGAGCTGTTACTGAAACTGAAACAATGTTTAACTTAGAGAACTGGCAAACAAGAGGACCAGAAGTTTTAGCTAATGAATTTAGATCTATTCAAGATGAAGCCTACCAAGTTAATAAAGATTTTTATAGAGTACTTAAAGATGCTATGGCGGTTGGTGTATCTAAAAGAGACCTTTCAAGAATTTTAAAAAAAAGAGGAATGCCATCTAAAAAAATTAGATCTTTATTAAGAGGAAAAAATATTCCTTACAGTGGGTATGACGGACGTATGAAAAAAAGATTAAAAGAGGCCAAAAACTTAGGAAAAGAATTAGGATTAGATAGAAGTTCAGACTTTAGAAAATACTTTTATCCTAAAAGTGATTTTAGAAAAATTGAAAGAGAGTATAGAAGAAAATCTTTAGCTCCAGAAGAAAAAGTTGATAGAAGTATTATTGATAAAATTACTGATTATTTTAGTGAGCAATTACCTTCAGGTGAAGAAGGTGGAGGCGGTGGCCAAAAACTTTCACAAAGAATACAAACACCACCATTACCACCAACTAATATGCCTGCGCAAAACTTAATGGCACAGTCACCTCAAAAAATAAATGGGTTGACACGTAGTGAACAGGCGCTACTATCACCATCAGATAAAGTAATTGCAGCGAGGACATAATGGCAAAAGATGATGCACTACAGAGAATAAATTCTCATGAAAAGTTATGCAGGATTATGCAGAAACAAACACATGATAAAATACATTCTATTGAAAAACAAATACATAGAATAGAGAGTATTCTATTGGTGTCTGTTGGTGCCTTGATAACAGGCATGGGATATGTTATATTTACTTTACTCACAAAATAAAAATCATGCAACTATCAAAACATTTTAAACTCGAAGAGATGACAAAATCAATGACCGCTACGCGTAAAGGCATCGACAACTCACCTGGAGCAGGTGATATAAAAAATTTAGAAAACGTATGCTACGAAATATTAGAACCAACTCGTGCACACTTTGATAAACCAATAACTATTACATCGGGCTACAGGTCTGAGGCGCTGTGTGAAGCGATCGGCAGCAAAAAAACTTCGCAGCACGCACGTGGGCAGGCCGTCGATTTCGAAATAGCAGGCGTGCCTAATATTCAAACTGCATATTGGATCCAAAATAATTGTGACTTCGACCAGCTGATCCTAGAGTTCTACAAAAAAGACGATCCAGCAGGCGGTTGGGTGCACGTGTCGTACAATGAAAAAGGTGCTAACAGAAAACAAGTATTAACCTACGACGGGAAATCTTACGAGAACGGACTCCCGGACATGAAATGGTCCGGTGGAAAAGTCGTATCTTAAAATTTTAGCGCGCCTCGCGTGTATATCCTACTATATCCATGACTTTAATTCTTCTCCTAAAACTTCTGATGCTATGTTTATTTTTTTACGGAGAGCTTCTACGATTTTTTCGTCTACGGTCTCATTACAAATCAAGTCTACATATGTTACAGATTTTTGTTGTCCAATTCTGTGTGCTCTGTCTTCTGACTGCAGTCTTTTTTCTAAGTCATATCCGTTAGAATAGTAAATTACGGTGTTTGCAGCCGTCAAAGTAATGCCATAGCCGCCCGTAGAAGGCGTTCCAATCATAAACCGACACCTAGGGTCATCCTGAAATTTCTTAATATTTGGCTGTCTCTCATCTTGAGGAGTCAATCCATAATAGTCGACCACGGACTCCGGACCATATTCTTTAACTATATTTTTAATAATAGCGTGTATATCATATTGATAATGAGCCCATATAATAGCTTTACCTTCTGTCTCCTCTAATACATTCATTAATTCATCTATTCTATTATTAGAAATTAACTGAGTAGTGCCATCATCTGCAGTAAAATGCCCACAAGTAATTTGATGTAATCTCATTAATTGAGTCAATGCATTAACAGTAGTAACCTGTTTACCATTAAGATTAGCAAGAGCTGTTTCTTTCATTTGAATATATAGTTTGTTTTGATCGGGACTTAATTTTATATTTCTTTTCATATAAATTTTATCCGGTAAATCTAAGCAGTCTTCTTTTAATACTCTGTAAGAGAATCCTTTTAATTGATTTGACAATTCTCCTAAATTTTTAAATTTATCTACAACTTGAACAGACCTACCATGCAAATGTAATGTTTTCATTTCTGCATACCTATTTCTAAATGCATAATAAGAGGTAGAATCTAATAACCAAGGACTTAAAAATTTACATTGACTGTATAAATCTAATGGGTTTTTAGTAACAGGAGAACCTGTCATTATTCTTCTATATTTAGCGTCTTCAGATAGCTTTAAAATATTTTTAGTTCTTTTAGCTCCTGGGTTTTTAATAGTAGTACTTTCATCAATAGCCATTAAAGTATTATGAGAACTTAAAAACTTTGCTGCAAAATCTCTACCTTTTGTAGTACTTAAAGCTTCTACATTCATTATTAATATATGAAGAGATTCTTCTGGTTCAAAAAGACTGTCTAATTTTTCTTGTTGTTTTTTAGTTATGTTAGGTTGCCACAATACGGTCACATTTTCAATATGGTCTGGTAAATGAGATGGAAGTTCTTGGTTATACCAAGTTCCAACAACACCTTTAGGTGCAACAATTAAAGCTCCGTCTACTTTACCTTTATCGTAAAGCATAGCTAAATTATCTATTAACACTTTTGTTTTACCCGTACCCATTTCCATAAAGTACGCATATGTTTCTCTATTCCATGACTTTTCTAAAGCAGTGATTTGATGCTTGTATGGTTTTTTCTTAAATTTATAATTCATAATTTTTCTTCTTTCTTACTATTGACATATAGTTCATCTTGCATTATATGTCAAGACATGAAAGCAGAAAATATCGTTTATGTTATACAAGAAGTTCCAGGCACTAAAGCTGGTAATCCTAAAATTAATATTATGGGTGCAGCTAATTATGGTAAAATAAAATTTTTACTTCCAGAACTTTCTCAAATTATTTTTTCTCCTGGTCCTTTAATTTTTAAATTAAGAAAAGGTTTAAGAGATTTTAAAGAAGGAGATTATTTATTATTGACAGGTGATCCTGCAATAATAGGTGTAGCATGTTCAATAGTTTCTGATATTACAAATGGCAAATACAATCTATTAAAATGGGATAGACAGGAAAGTAAATATTATCCTATTGAAATTAATTTATACGAGAAAGGAGAAATTGATGATTGATTTTGAAAAAGACCAAGAGAATGTTTTGAAAAAAACTGATAACATTCAGTCCTTGGCAGATCAAGTTGAAAGATTAAACAATGTATCACTTGATATAGAGAAACTAGAAGAGGATCTTAAAAAAAGAAAAAAAGAGCAAGAGCATTTATCGGGAGAAGTTATTCCAACTATGATGAGTGAAATGGGTTTATCTCATTTAAAACTTATGGATGGATCATCGGTAGATGTTAAACCGAATTATAGCGCCAACATAACTATTGCAAATAGAGAGGCGGCGTTTAACTGGCTTCGAAATAACGGTCTAGGAGATATCATTAAAAACGAAATCTCCGTTTCATTTGGCCGTAACGAAGATAACAAGGCGAGCAGCTATGCAGACCTTGCGAGGAGTCAAGGGTTAGAACCACAACAAAAGTTGAAGGTGGAACCCATGACTCTGAAAGCGTTAGTCCGTGAGCGTATTGAGGCAGGTAAAGACATGCCAACGGAACTTTTCAACGTATACGTTGGAAATAAAACAACAATAAAAAGGAAACAATAAACATGAACCAAGAAATAGCAAAAAAAGAAAATGCAGGTGCATTGGCTACAAATTTATTTGAAGCTGACGCAAATGCTGGCTCTCAGAATATGACGCAAGAAGATCTTGCATTACCATTTCTGAAAGTCTTAGGCCAACTATCGCCTGAAGTTAATGAGAGGGATGGGAAATACGTTCAAGGTGCTAAACCTGGAATGATTCTCAACAGTGTCACAAACGAAGTGTTTGATGGTGCAAAGGGGATAGATGTTTTACCAGTCTACTATGAGAGAAAATATGTAGA
>Ga0209992_10003188_pt1 | contig 14067 bp, 18 predicted proteins | sample 2SBtaG_2_FD_182564 | JGI IMG/M metagenome (GOLD analysis project Ga0209992, IMG submission 182564) | Deep subsurface microbial communities from Kolumbo volcano to uncover new lineages of life (NeLLi) - 2SBTROV12_ACTIVE470 metaG (SPAdes)... | ecosystem: Environmental > Aquatic > Marine >... | reverse complement strand
AATTAATCTTCTACTTCCTTGTCTTGTAATTTTTCTAATTGCAATAGCTGCATCATCTGTAATTTTTGTCTCTACTCCTGTGTACAGACCTTCAGTTGCTTCTCTAAAACATACACAATCAAGTTTTCTATTTGGGGTTAATCTATCGTATGTTTTTGTTGGTCGGATATTTGCATAAAGATCAAATTTTTGTCTTAATGTAACTGCAACACTTCTAGGTGCACCTGGAACTGGAATTGTAGTGGTAGGTCCTTTGAAACAACAGTCCGCATCTTCTAAATTTTTCATAGTTGAATTGGGAATGTATGTTGCATCTTTTCTGCCATTTTTATCCCACTGCTCTGAGCCTACATCACATAGAATAATCTCTGATTGAAAATTACATTCTTTTAAAACTTTAAGCATGGAATCAACAACTTCTGGTCCAATCCCATCTCCTTTCATTATTGCAACTTTTTTACTCAAATCTGCAATCAATTGAGATAATTATTATTTAATTCTACCCGTGAAATATTTTCTAAAATTTTCTATAGAGATGATTTAATAGCTATTTTTTAAAAATAAATTCAAATGAAAATAGTTCAAATTTCTGATCTACATGTTGGTTCTCAATTTTTACAAGAAAAATTTGATATCTTAGTTGATGAGGTTAATGAAATTAATCCTGATGTAATTGTCATTACAGGTGATTTAACAAATGAAGGTTTGATGAGTGAATACAAACAATGTAAATCCTTATTGACAAAATTCAATACAAAAAAAATGATTGTCATTAGTGGCAATCATGATTATAGAAATACTGGTTATTTATTATTCAAAAAATTTTTCCCATTTGAAGCTGTCAATGAATTAAGTGATGATGTTGTTCTAGTTACTGTTGGAACTGCTAGGCCTGATAGAAATGTAGGAGAAGTTGGGTATAGACAAAATTTGTGGTTGGAGCGAACTATGAAAAAATACAAAGATAGAGTAAAGATTGTAGCAATGCATCATCATCTTATTGCTATTCCTGATACTGGTTCTGATCAACTAACTGTAGTTGATGCAGGTGATGTACTTCGAATTGTTTTGGACACCAAAGTTGATGTGGTATTATGTGGACACAAACATAGGCCTTGGGCTTGGAATTTTGGAAAATTAAATGTGGTAAATGCTGGTACTGCAACTTCTGAACGAGTTCGTGGATTATTTGAAAACACATACAACATTCTTACCATTTCTGAGAAAAAAGTTCATGTTGAGCTAAAAATTGTAGGTGGAAAAAGACTCCCAATTGATGAAATTGTAAGTAATTACAGTCAATTTGAGGAAGAATAATTTTTTTAGAAATTTTGATAAAGATGATTTTTTTCTAATTACGATATATGATATGTATGATGTATACTAATCTGAGGTTATGTCTTGCCTTTTGATATTGAATATTTTTCTAAAAAATTAGCATTAAAATCTAATTTGATATTCATTCTCAAAATTTCTGGTCTTTTTGCATTATGCTCATTTCTCTTTTCAATTATTGGATTAGATGTTCTAAATTTTGGTTTTTCACTTCCCCCTGCATATGTTGTGGGGAATCCGTTGGAAGTAAGTGGAATTTCAGCTGAGCATTTGTTAGGACATGTTTCTTGGGGAGTTGCTGTAGGTATTGCAACATTTAGTTTTCGATATGTAATTTTGGGTGGGTTGTTCCCGATAGCATTAGATACAGATCATTTATTGCAATTTTTTGGTTTAGAGATGATTCCTCGTTTTTCACATTCAATTTTATTTGCAATTGTTATTTTTGTTATTTTTTATTTTTTATTTGGAAAAAAAGATATTCGACTTCCTGTCCTAGCATCTGTTTCTGTTTTTGCACATGTCTCCTTTGATATTATTTTAGGTGGTTTTTCGCAATTCCCATTTCTAGTTCCTTTTGTAGGAGATATGGTTGAATTTGGTGGGTTTTCTTGGATTATTTTTGAAGTGTTTTCCATAATTCCCATGTTTTTAGTATCTGTGTATTATTTGAAAAAAAGAAAAAATTCTTCTTTAGATCTCAATTCATCTAAAAATAAGTAAATTCCATTAATTATTCAAATCAAGGTTTGACTTATTTACAGATTAATTCTAGGCATCATATGCGGGGGTCGCCTAGCCTGGTAGGGCGTGAGATTGCTAATTTCATGTTCGCAAGAACTCGTGGGTTCGAATCCCTCTCCCCGCGCCATTAAAACTTAATAGACCGTTTCAAGAAGTTTTTTTAATGGGACGTAGAAAAACACAAAAAATTATTCGTACAGGTCCAAAAAACGCAACTACTGGAATGTGTCCTCTTTGTCAAACAATTGGTAAAATATTCATTCTTGGCTCACCTGGTGAAGAACGTGCAAAGTGTGAAAAATGCCGTCAAGAATTTGAATTATAGTTAAATCTGTCAAATACACCTAAAGGGCAGTAAATGAAATCAAAGAAAAAGCAGTTTTGTGGTTATTGTCCTGAAGACAAATGTCTACTTGATTGTAAAATTTGTAATCCTAAATTAGGTAAAGGATGTAATTGTTAATAATAATTATTTTGTCTTAAAATTTGAGATTGATATGATTCTTTATCTTTTCTACTTCTAGGTAGACATCTTAATTTTCTTTTACAACAAGGGCAAATCGATCCCTCATATTTTACAAATATTTCACAAAAATTACATCTTTTTTGCCCTGATGCATATCTGCCAATTTGTGTGGGTCTGATAGCTCTGTATTGTTTACATCTTCCTGAACAATATGTCATCATAAAATAGTATGCAAGTAAAGTGATAAACCTAGATTAACATTGTTAACTGAAATTCTTATATTGATTTTACTTTTCACGTTTTGGCTTTGAATGTGCTTTTATCATATGTTTTTTTGTTCTTTCAGGATCTGAGAATTTTAGTCCACAAATTTTACATTTTTTTGTAAATATGGTACCTTTTTTAAAGATATTTTTCAAGCCAATTTTCTCAAATGAAAAATTAGATTCCATACATAGAAAATCAATTATTCATTATAATGGATTACTTAACATTGTTAATTTGATATTGATTTCCCCAATAGTTAAAGTAGCAATGTATTAAACAAAAGTAGTGGCTATTTCTAAAAAATATCGAGATAGAATCTATATTGTAAAAGATATCATTTTGACTTTATCTGAATATGGCTCTCTTAATCAAACTGCATTGTTTAGTTTTTGTGGATTAAACATTACAAAACACAAGCGCATTCTAGATAATTTAGAACAAAATGAAATGATACAAAGAATAAAAACTAAAGAAGGAAAAAGAACTATCACAATTTTCAAGGTCACTCAAAAAGGAATGAATTTTTGTCATGAAATATTGGAGCCTTTTGAAAAATTATTCCCAAGAAGTGGTTTACTTAGTTCATTAAATCTTGATGATTATTCATCATCTAGATGATATTTTGAGATAATATCTTTATCCAAGTCATTTCGTTTCTTCAAATAATTACCATATCTTTTGTTCCAAGTACTAAGGGATCTAAATTGTTGAATACCGGTAACTAACCATATTCCCGAAGTAACTAGAACTACTGTCAATAAAACAGTCAACAATAGCGCAAATTCTAATTCATTTTCTACTAATTGAAGAAAATTTGGGTGTGTGAATAGATATAATGAAATTCCTATTGCAAGGGGGGCTAAAATAAGAGCTGAGATTGAAACTCCAAGCATTAATCCTTTGAGATGTTGAATTTTCTCAATAAAAAGATCCATAGCACTTAGGATGTTATTGCTATTATCTGACAAATTCTTTTACCTCTAAAATACCCAAATGAATTATCCTCATATCTACTTGATATTTTTTATTAAAGGATGTATTAAAATTTCTCTTCATTACAATTAGGGTGACTTTTTAGAGTATTTAGCAAATACTTAACAATGTTAATTTAATTTTATTAGGAATTTAATACAATTCATTTTATGAAAAAGGAAGAAAATTCTGAAGAAGAAAACCTTGCAATTAAAAAAAATGAAGATTGGTGGAGGTTAGAAAAATTCCAGATTGGACGGAGTAGATTTACTTAGAAATGTCATTTCGTTGTAAAGGCGTATGTAATACACTAGTAGATAGGATTCCATCAAGTTTACGGTATACATTTGATCACAAAAGATGTTCCATGTGTTCTGTTTTTGTTAAAACCATTAATCTTGGATGTCCTTGTTGCGGTGCCCGTCTTAGAACAAAACCAAGATGTAAAAAATATAGGAAATAGTCTTTCCTTAACATTGTTAAGCAGATTCTAAATATCAATAAATTAAATTAACATTAATGCAGAGGCAGATCACTCCAATAGGGAAACATTTGAACTTTGGTTATAGTTCTCATTTTCATACATCCAGTCACAATTGTAATTTTCCTATTTTTGCTTCTGCATTAAATTTTCTAAAATAATAAAAGACAAGTTAACATTGTTAACTGAAGTATATTACGTACAAATATGTAAAATATTGTAATTGGCAAAACTAGTATGTAATGATTATGGGTTTGAGTGTAATTTTGTCAGTGAAGGAGATATAGAAGAAGTATTAGCAGAATTTGGAAAACATACTGATGAAGTACATGGAATAGATTATTCCCATGAAGTCTTAATGCAGATTATTTTGAGAAAAACCCGCTAAACAATGAAATGAAATTGGTATGATTGAAAATTTGGATTTTAATTTTATTAGTTTTTTCTTAGATAATATCTTTCTTCAAGGTGATAATGGGGGAATTTTTGGATTTATGAGTCAAGGTAGGCAAGCTTTGGGTAGTGATGACCCGTTAGTAAAGGGTGTAATTCTAACATTATTTGGAGTAACTGGATTTGGAATTTTATTAAATATTTTTAATTCTGTGGTAAGAAAAAAAATGGTTGATCAAGACAAACTAAAACGAATAATGAAAGAAACCAAATCATGGCAAAAAGAAAGAATGTCTGCAATGCGTTCCAAAGATGCAGCAAGAACAGCTGAACTAAACAAAAAATCATCGTATATGAACAAAATGTCCATGGAGATGATGCAGATGAATATGAGACCTATGATGATTACTTTTGTTCCTTTGATTTTGATATTTTATCTTGTGTTGCCACAGTTGTTTGCACACACTGTAGCTTTATCCCCGATTCCACTAAATGTAATTCCAGGAAATATGTTTCAATTGACATGTTCAGCAGAACACGCATCCATTGCTGGTGATGTTTGTTTTGGCAAAGAAAATGCATTATACCTTTGGGCATGGTATTTCCTATCATCAATTGCATTTAGTGGGATTATAATGAAATTAACAAAAACTTCAATGAATTTGTCTTAATGCTCCAATTGTTCGGAGCATTCTGTCGAACAAACATCGTCACACCAATGCTCAAATTCCTTTTTACATACAATACATTTTTTCAAATAACTCATTTTTCGTATCATTAGTTTACAAAACAAGTATTTACAGGATAATTAACATTGTTAAGCGATTACTAAATATCAAAATATCGTTATATAATTAATGTAGAAGTCACGTAGTCTAAATGATAATTCCTAGAATCAACATGCCCTCCGACTAGTATTGTTATGTTTGATTTTCATCCAAGACAACTGCTGAAAATGTCATTTTGGCTTCTACATTATATTTATCAAAATTAAGACTGTCATTTTTATCCCCATTTTCTATAGATTGTATTTTATTAATATCAAAATAAATTCAATTTTACTCATCTTATGAAATTTCATCAAATAATTTCTAAAAAATGACAAATTTTGTTAATTATGTGTGTGGATTATTTTTTTAAAGTTTAATAATATTATTTCTTGAATAGTTGTATGCTTTTTGGAGTTTTTGCAGTACACAGTCCTGAGTCTTGCCCTTTAAATAATAAAAAGAGTAGAAGCACTTTTCTCCAAATGGAAAAAAAACTCAAAAATAGTATCAAAAATCACCATGTTAAGAAATTATTAGGATTTTACATGTCTGTTTTAGAGCATGAATGGATAATCATACTTGATGCAAAGAGTGCTCATGACATTGAAACAATGTGTATGGATGTCGGAATATCTTCTACTAGTACTGTGAAAATTGTACCTCTAAATGAATTTTCAAAGGCTGTAAAAAGAATTAGACAATCTTGATGTTTTATTATTCAATCACTTTAATTTGAAATTGTTCATTAACTCAAGGTAGACAATCTTTAGATTTTTGATAATTTCGTGTTAAAATAATATAAATTAATCTAGAATTAATTCAATGTATGACAAGTATATTGATCATTTTGGGGATAATTGTGTTATCTATAATTTTGATTTCTTTTATCATACCTATGCCAATAGATATTGATTATTGTAATGTTGAATTTATGGATAATACATTGTATGAAATTCAAACAAAATGTTGGTAATGTAAATACTGATTTATTTTTATTATCATGGTAATTGTATCTGAGGATTCAAAATAATTGCATTTTCTAATATTTTTTTATACAATTCTTGAATGTCTATAAAATAAGAACTCACTAACAAGAATAGGATACTAGCTAGTATTACATATACGACAATGTGAATTTTACGAAAAACCAATACTCCATTTTTTTCAATTTATAATTAATAATAAGGATAGATTAACAATGTTAAGGCACCTCTAAAAGGAATTTTACTTAATAGCATTCATGAGTTTTAAGAAAATTTGCCCTTTATGCAAACAATTTTCCTCTTCTCTGGAAATGTACATGTCTCATATCAAAAGTGATCATAGTAAAGTACGTCCTGAAGAATTTTTTAAAAATAATGGTGAATTAAAATGGTCATTTAGGAATTAAATCTACGATCAGAGATGGAAATGGTGAAAAACCACTTTCAAAAAATATCTTGGGAACTTAAATTTTTTAGGAATGATAATACATTTGATTGAAAAAAAGATAAAATTTTTACTAATTGCCTTGGGGATTACTATGACTATATCTTTTCTATCTTGGTCTGGAGTTGTATCCTTTGCAGATACAGATGGTGATGGAATTATAGATTCACTTGATAATTGTCCTAACATTACAAATTCATTTCAATATGATTTGAATGGGGATAATACAGGTAATGGTTGTGACATTGAGGATGATAATTACAATAAAATAAAAATTACAAATACATTTGAATCCATTACATCTAGATAAAAATAATTTTTAATGAAGTATGGATAATTTTACTAAAAATATTATTAATTCTCAATTAACAATGTTAATTCAAGTATATTACAAAGAAATCCACTAAAAATCATATATGTTATATCAACGTAATACAACAAAATTTTTGAATAAATTTTAGACCTTGAGTGATTAGAGTGGTAAATTTTATTGAAGGGATTACAATTCTTGTAGGAATTATAATAATTGGTACTGTAAGTGAATTGCTGATTTCTGCAAAACTTTCTCATGGGAGAAATTCTTTAAAAAAACATAATTCCAAGCATTAATTTTCAATGAATTTATTAATAATTTTATACTCCTTTTACCCTCAAAAATTGATCAATTAAATGACTTGAAAATTTTGATAAAATCTCATTTCTTTTTGGAGAATAAATAACTCAAATAGTCACTAAATAAAAGAAAAAGTCAGTATTTCCTATGTTAAATTATAGCTCAAAAAACTTACCTTATCATCAACATCTTTACCCAAATCTTTTTAAGACAATTTTTTCCTGATAAATAAACATGAGTTCAGAAGCTGAAACCATTTATGAAAGAGTAGCAAAACTTGAAGATGAAATTGCATTACTTCGAAGTGAAGTGGACATCATCAAAGGTGCATTAAGAAATAAAATTGCTCGTCATGAAATAGCAATGATCAAAAAAGGATCAGAAGTTGATTCCATAATTGATTAATTTTTTGACTTTATACTTCTAATCAATTCTAAAATAAAATCTACATCTTCTGCATTTGGATTAATTTCTAAATACCTGTTTAAATATTTCAAAGCAATTTCTGAATTTTGTAAACGTTCTTCTAGAATTCCTTTATCTCTAATATCTTCTGGAGATTCTGGTTGAATTGCTAAAACCATATTCACACAACGTAATGCTTTATCATACACAAATGATTGGACGTAGGAATTTTTCAAATTTCTAGCCATTCTTAATAAAATTTGTTCAGGTTTTACTTCATCAAGGAATTCTGGTTTAAACTCTATTTGCCCATCAAAATTAGTATCTAAAATTGCTTGTAAATCATCTACATCTAATAATCGACCATCATAAAACGGATCTAAAATCATCTCTTCGTTATATTTTACCAAAACATGTCCTGGAAATCCAACAATTTTTAATTCCAATCCAACAAATTTTGCAATTTCTGCATAAAGAATTGAAATTGTAATTGGTAATCCTACTTTTTTATCAATTACCTCATTTAGAAAATTATTGTTTGGATTATAGTAATCATCATCATCTCCACTGAATCCTAAATTTTCAAAAAGATGTTCATTAAGCATTGAGATAAGATATGTCGGATTTTTCACATCACTAATTGATTCTTTTAGTGATTTTCCAATTATGCTAATTTTTTTAATATATTCATCTACATCTAAATCTGGAAATTCTAAAAGCTGAGCAAATTTAAGAGATTTTTCAACCAGATTGAAATTAGGATTTTTTACAAAGGAAATCCATTCTGCAACAAATGGATCAAATTTTTCTTCCAATTATTACTGGCTCAATTTTTTGAGATATAGTTGAGGATCTTTGAGTTCTCGAGTATTTGGAGGAATATCTATCATTTTCTTGAATGTATCTTTGCCTAGTTTTTCATAAACCATTTTTGTAAAGTCTTTACCCATACTTTTTCGTACTTGGTAAGATGAGAAATCAGTTCCCATGAATGTGGAGAGGTAGTTTTGAAAATCAATATCATCTTTTAGAATATTTTCAATTGCAAAAGCAGCCATTCCCTCCATTGCAGTAAATGCTGCATGGTGCTGCTGAATAGGAACTAACCATTTTTTGTAAATTCCTAGTAATTCTGGTATTAGTTCGCCTATTTTTGGGTCCATCTCAACGTGTGTAAATGTCATAACATCAGGTCCAATTTGTTCAATTAGGAAATGATCTGGATTCAAAAAGAAAAACAAATTTGCTTTTTTTGCATACGGGAAATCATCAGGAACTGCTTGTAACTGACAATACTCTGATAGTTCATTTACAATTTTTGTATCAAGTGATAGAATGATTCCTGCCAATTCTTCATTTATTTTATTTACTTCTCTTGCAGCATTCATGTTTACTTGTTGCAGATTTTCTTGTGCAGAATGAATTACTTCTTCTAATACAGTCATTTTTACTGCACCCTGATATCCTGAATTTACATTTTCAAAGTTTGATTCGTATGGTTCTCCCTTTTTGTGTAAAATGATTTCAGGATATCGTGATAAAATAAATTTATTTAGATAAATTTCACCATCTAGATAATCTCCATATGTTGTAGTAATTTTTGAGATGTATTGAATAGCATATGTGGAATATACAAAATATTTTTTTGTATCTTGTTGCATTAATTCTGCAATTTTCTTGTAATTTTCTTTTGCAACTGCATTAAATAATTCTGTGACAAATTCATTTGATTTTTCATCTGAAAATACTTTTTTGCCCTTTATCCTCTTTAATTCTTCTAACTCTGGAAATTTTAATTTAATATTTTCTGGAACTTTGACTCCTAGAAATTCTTCTGCTTTACTTTTTAAAATTGGAAATATTTCATTGGCAATTTCTTCTAATTTTTTGAAATTTACCTTGCCTGCAATGTTGTCTCTTGCTTTTGTTGCTAGTCCAATAATCTCTTTTTCTTCATCAATTTCGACTGCTAATTGACCAAATAACGCCTCTGCGAACTCTTGATATTCTCCCAAGTTGTATTAAATCAAAAAATACTACATTTATTTTTTCATATCTTGCAGTTTTGAAACAACTAAAATTTGATTACAACTAATGATTTTTTATCCACATGAATTACATTCAAACTTTTTTTTAGATTTGTGAGCTTTTTCCATATGACGTAATGTTCTCTGAGAATCTGAAAATTCCATATTACATTTTGGACAAATATTGCCTACGACTATCTCTTTTTTTCTTGTAAATAATCCCATTATTCATCTCAAAAAAGATCCCAATAAAACTATTTTTACATTCATTTTGATTTTGGAAAAACCTTAAGAAATAGTTTTTTTAAAAAATTTTGATTAATTGTGAATGTTGCAATAATTTTGGGTTCTGTTAGAAGTGATAGAAATGGTGAAAAAGTTAGCAAGTGGGTTGTAAAAAAGATTGAGAGTCGAGGTCATACAACAATGATTGTTGATCCTATGGAATTAGAATTACCTATTTTAGATAGAATGTACAAAGAAATGAAAAATCCTGAACCAAAATTTCAAAAATTACAAGAAATGATTTTATCTGCTGATGGATATGTTCCCATAACTCCTGAGTATAATCATACAATTTCTGGTGCCCTGAAAAATACACTTGACTATTGTTTAGAGGAATATTTTTTCAAACCATCAGCTATTGTTTCATATTCTGTTGGTTCTTTTGGTGGAATTAATGCAGCTCAGCATTTGAGACAAATCTTTGCAGAATTAGGCTCACCCTCCATACCTTCATCTCTTCAAATCTCTAAAGTGCATGAAACCTTTGATGATGAAGGTACTTTACTAACTCCTGAATTTGATAAAAGAATAGATCGTTTTCTTGATGAATTTGATTGGTATCTTGAAGCTTTCAAAACTCAAAGAAAAAATGGCACTCCTTACTAGTTTGAATTTTATTTCAAGGTAGATTGGTATAATAGTAGCAATCACAAATCAATAACACTTGTCAAAATATCAAAATCCTAAAGTTCAGGTAAATGTAGGTGCTGCAAAAGGTGTTGTTATTGGAATTATTGTTTTAATCTTAATTGGTGTTGTTGCTTCAGCTTCTGTTCAAATTGTAGATGCAGGAAATAGAGGTGTTTTGTTACATTGGAATGCAGTTGATCTTAATGCTCCTCCACTAGAAGAAGGATTACATTTTGTAACTCCATTTCAAGATTCTGTTGTACAATTGGAAGTTAGAACATTGAAATTTGTAAAATCCACATCATCTGCATCACAAGACCTTCAAACTGTATCTACTGAAATCACAGTAAACTATAATCCAAGTCCTAATTCAGTTCATACCCTTTACAAAGAAGTGGGATTAGATTATGAAAATAGAATTATCTCGCCAACTGTGGAAGAAGTTGTAAAACAAGTTACTGCAAACTATAACGCAGAAGAATTAATCACAAAAAGACCTCAAGTAAAATCTGATATTGAGGCACAAATTAGTACACGTTTGAATGATTTCAACATTGTTACTGAAATTGTATCTATTACTGACTTTCAATTTTCTTCATTATTTGCTCAAGCAATTGAGTCCAAAGTAGAAGCAGAACAAAAGGCATTCAAAGCAGAAAATGATCTTAGAAGAATTGAAGTCGAGGCAAGGCAACATGCAGCACAAGCAGAAGGTATTGCTGCGGCAAATATTGCAGAAGCAAATGGAGAAGCTGAAGCAATTAAAATTATTAACGAAGCATTATCAAATAATCCTCACTATTTAGAGTGGCTAAAAACACAAGCATGGGATGGTAAATTACCACTTGTAGTTGGTGAAGGTGGAACACCGTTTATTCAAATTCCAGTAGCGCCTTAAGTAATTTAGAAATTTTTTATTCTTTATCTTTGCTTTTGAGATTTTCCCTTATTGCATCATACATTGAAAGGAATTGTTCTGGTTCTTTTTGTCTATAATTTTTTTCCATATTTTGAATTTCTTTATGTGTAATCTCTTCTCCTTTATCATCATAGTATTCTTTAATTATTTGAGAAGGTGTTTTTTTAATATTATATTTTTGAAGTGTTTGGTTTACTGATCTTTTACACATCAAATCAAACAAGACATATCTATACACCAAATATCCTGTTAATCCTACAATTGCAACAATGAAAATTGGAATTATCAACGCTGTTACCATGTTATTTCACTGATTTTTTCCTATTTCATTGTTCTTTTTATGGTATTTTGATTAAAATAAAAGATTCCCAAATATTTGTGCGATAACTGCGATAGCAATGATGATTACAATTTTAATTCCTAACTTCATGAGGAAAAATTATGCCCATATTGTATAAGCATTTCAGAAGTAAATCTGTGACTATTGAATCTCTTATTTGAAATCAAAGTTTTCAAAGTACATAATAGATATGATTGAATGAAAATTCTGTGAAGTATGTACTTTGTTTGAGTTTTTTGATATTTTTTGCTGTTATATCATCTATTGATGTTGATGCTAGTGGCCAAGTATCTGAGGATGTACTATGTGATGAAGGTAAAGAGATAGTTCTCAAACCCTCAGATGAAACACCAGTATGTGTAAAATCCTCAAGTGTTGAGAAATATGTTGGTAGGGGATATACAGTTCCTATCCCAACACAAGAACCTCTTCGTATTGGGTTGCTGTTTTCAACTACTGGGGATTATTCAACATATGGAACTGAAAGCCAATTTGCAGCATTACAAGCTATAGATGATTTCAATGAACATCTAAAATCAATTGATCATGAAGAATTTAGTTTAATTCCAGACATTGTTTTCCTTTCAACTAATCCTGAATATACTTTGGAGCAAGTAAAAAAACTCCATGCAGATGGAGTGAATGTTTTCGTTGGACCTGAAACAAGTGCAGAACTTGAAATGATGAAACCATATGTTGATTCTGAAGAATTACTAGTAATTAGTACCTCATCTACTGCTCCCTCTTTGGCAATTGAAGATAATATTTACAGACTCGTCCCAGATGATACAAATCAGGGAAAATTAATTTCTTCACTTTTGGAATTAAGGGACATTACAACTCTATTTCTTTTGGTTCGTGATGATCTTTGGGGTAATGGACTTGTCAATGCAATTGAGGAATCCTATTCTGGTAATATTTCGCAGATAAGCTATGATCCTGATGATCCTTTGTATGAGGAAAAATTACAGGAATTATCTGATCTTGTTGCATCAGAGGAATCTACAGAAAATATTGCTATAGGTGTAATCAGCTTTGGTGAGATTTCTGAATTTTTGTTACATGCAACAGACTATGATAACCTTGGTGATGTACCATGGTTTGGAACAGATTCTAATGCAAATGAGAAAAAGATAATTGAAGATAAGAAAATTTCTTCATTTGCAGAAAAGGTTTCATTCAAAGCTATTCAATTTGCAAGTGATTATGAAAGTCCTATCCACAAAGATGTAGAATCCAAACTTTACTTAGAATTGGGATATTTGCCAAGCACATATGCATTTGCTGCATATGATGCTGTATGGCTTTTAGGTCTAAGTATGCTTGATGTAGAAAGTATTGATGCAACTGACATAGAGTCAACAATTCAAGATACATCACAATTCTACACTGGGGCATTAGGAGAATTGACTTTTAATGATGCTGGAGATTTGGTGTCTGATAATTATGATATTTGGTTTGTTCAAGAGGGAAAATGGTACAAAAATCCTAGTAATTTTGTAGAGTCTGTAATAGATGACTTTACTGAAACTGAAGATGTTGTTTTAGCAGAAAAAACTGAAGAGACAGTTTTAACAGAAAAAAGTGACGAAACTGATTTATCTCAAAATATAGAGGATATTGAACAAGTAATTATTTCTGAAGAATCTGCTACCGGTGATGATAATACTATTCTTGTTGTTGCATTAATTGTTGGAATCTCATTTATTGCTGGATTTTTAGTGTGGAAAATTAGAAAACCAAAAACTCGTTCAAATGATTCAGTTTTAATTGATGAACCTGAACCAACACCAGAACCTGAACCAACACCAGAACCTGAACCAACACCAGAACCTGAACCAACACCAGAACCTGAACCAACACCAGAACCTGAACCAACACCAGAACCTGAACCAACACCAGAACCTGAACCAACACCAGAACCTGAACCAACACCAGAACCTGAACCAACACCAGAACCTGAACCAACACCAGAACCTGAACCAACACCAG
>Ga0209992_10003184_pt1 | contig 14079 bp, 9 predicted proteins | sample 2SBtaG_2_FD_182564 | JGI IMG/M metagenome (GOLD analysis project Ga0209992, IMG submission 182564) | Deep subsurface microbial communities from Kolumbo volcano to uncover new lineages of life (NeLLi) - 2SBTROV12_ACTIVE470 metaG (SPAdes)... | ecosystem: Environmental > Aquatic > Marine > Volcanic... | reverse complement strand
TGTATATACTGGGTTGCATCCAGCAAATTCTCCTATAAATGTAACTAATAATGGAACAACTGTTAAATTAAAAGATGGTGATGGTAATGATGCCAATGCTACAATTACAATTGTTAAAACGGTTGGAGGTACAGTTAAATTTACTGATGATGGTAAGGGATTTAAAGTTATAGGAGGTATTTCAGCAGAAAGAGTTAGAACAACTATTACCTTAAGTTGGAATGATAATCCAAGAACTGCTGGTGTTGCTATTGATAAATTTGCTGTTGGTGATAAAGTTTGGACTAGAACAGGTAGAAGTGGAACTGTAACAAAAGATGTTTACATATATCCACCAAATGCATCTGAAAATCAAAATAATAATTCAAATATCAAATTAAGAAACAAAGGAGAACAAGTGGTTCAGATGGAAGATTGGACTGATACTTCTTTTGATGATCTTATATGTTCTGTTTCTGATGGAAAGTTTTATGGTATGCAAGGAAGATTTTGTAAGTTTAAAGTTCCTTCTAAAGATTCAGTTGAGACTATATTGGGTGGAGGATTGAGTGGTGGATCAGTAAAAGATGGAGTTTCTTATTCTGGTCCTCCAATAAGCACTTATTCAAATGGTCCTTTAGGTCCTTTTATTACTCCTACTTGGAACACCGATGAAGAGTATATAGCTAATTTTAATGGTAAGACGTGGAATTTTATATGGGAGGATGTTGATTTTCCTGAAAGGGGAACTTATGATATACAAGCAGCAGCAGATGATTCAGTAATTGTTAAACTTGATGGTCATGAGATATGTAAAGCTGGTCATTATGTGCAAGATGGTATGCAGATTCATATGTTTCAAGCTACAAGAGGAAAACATAAAATAGAAGTAATTTTAACTAATTTGGATTTTCAAGCACCTTTTAGTCAAAACCCTGCAGTTGTCGCAATTAAAATTACTAAGAAAACTAAATTAGGAACAGGAGTTGCTAAACCTTGGACGGATAATCCTATGGGAATATCTGCTTCTCTTATTCCACCTCCATGCCCAAAGAAAATATCTGGAGTTGGTATTGTTACTGATGTGGTTGTCTATGATCCTGGTAATGGGTGGACACCTCCTGTCTCACCTGGAGATACAACACCTTCTTATCCTGTTAATTTGGAATTGACTGATCTTATTCCAACTGACACAGGTGGAATTAATTATGGACCAGGAGATGTTGTATGTATTAAGAATACTGTTACTGGTGAAGAACAATGTTTTGAACCTGAGTTTGGTCCTTTTGGTCAAATAGAACGGGTAATATATCCCCCACCACCTATTTTACCTCCAGATCGCATTGTAACAGATCTACCACCTGGACAACCTCCTATTATCCCACCTCCCCCACCTGGAGAACTTCCCACTCTACCTGAAGAGAAAACGGCTAGTACCGTTGTGAAAAAACTTAGTGGATTTACTGAATGGCCTGAAATTAATGTTAGATCGGTTTATCCTAAAGTACCTACAGGAATTGGTGCTCAATTTGTACCTAAATTTAAAATAGTTAGAGATCCTATTGGTATTCCTAGACCTGAACAATTAATTCAAGTAACTGATTTAGTTGGATTGAAGAGGACAGGATTCTATGATGGTAAACCTTACTATGGTTCTGTCTTCTATAAAGATGGTATTCGTTATGCAGGATATTATGAAACTCCTGGTAAATTGGTTCAGATTTATGATACACTACAGGAAAGTATCGATGCTACAGTTACTACTCCTCCATCTGCAATTCAGAGACAGGGTACAGACATTAATAGTAATGATCCAAGACTTAACATTCCTGGTACTCCAAATAATCTTATTTAATAATTATGGCACAAGGTTCAGCACGTAATCAAGGTCTTTCTAGACTTCCAGGTAGAGAACAAGTAGGAAAGGAATCTAATCCTACTATTACTTCAAAACAAAATTATAGTGCTGTAAAATATGGCACTGATAAGGGATCAATTAAATTTGGTCATATTCATAAAAAGGCTGATGTTACCGCAGGTGTGATGCTTGACACTCCTGATGGTCGTCATAGTTTATTTTTGGATGTTGATGGTCAGAGGAAAGGTTGGACTTCTTCAATAAGTCCTGGCAATTTTCAAGTTTTAGCAGGGGAGGATAATACTGAACCTCAAGATACTATTGCTATTAATGCTATTAATGGAAATATTTGTATAACTGCTACAAATGGTAAGATTAGATTGCAAGGAACTGACATAGAGTTGATTGCTATTGGTGAGGGTGGTTCTAAAGGTCATATTAAATGCACTGCTACTGAAACTTTTACTATTCATGAAACTAAAAAGATAATTTTTGACTCTAAGGTATTGACAAAAATTACTAGTACAGGTATTATGGATATAGCTGCTAATACATGTTTGACAATATATGGATCTTTAATTAAAGGTGTTACTGATGCTTGTGCTGTTAAAAATTCTAAGACTAATGGGCAACCAGTAGTGGATAAAAATAATGTAGTAGCAAGTTCAGCATCTGGAGAGGTAGGAGGTTAAAAATGTCTTATACATTTGACGACGTAACTGTTGGTGGACAGTTAAGAGTAGGAACGGGATATGTTCCTGCTATTAAAGAAGGAGATATAAAAATCAATGGATCTGCTCACATGGAAGGTCCAGTTGTTCTTGGTGCTCCTAATCAAGAAGTAGGAGGTTTTGAAAAAAACGTTGCTACACTAATGGTAGCAAGAACTAAGAATGAAGATCCAGATTGTACTCCTGCAAGTCGTTCAGTTCATGTAAAGGGTAACACAAGGTTAGAGGGTGATGATGGAACTCCTTGGGCTCTTAATATAACTGGAAATACAACTCAAGTAGGAAATCCACTTCTTTTTCCTTGGACGGTAACTCAGGTAGGAAATTCGCAAATATTAGGAACTCCTGCTACTGATAATGCTTTGTATGTGACTGGTGGTGGAACTGTTAATAGTTGTTATATTGACGGAGACTTATATGTTACTGGTGATATAGATGGTGGTAATAAAGGAAGACTTGCTGCCAGATTTGCTGTTGCAGATTCAAAACCAAAACCATTTGATATGCAGCATCCTACTAAGGGTGAAGGTAATCGTCTTCGTTATGCATGTATTGAGGGACCAGAAGTTGGAGTTTACTTTAGAGGTAGATTAAGAAGAGGAAAGGATATATTCTTACCAAACTATTGGAAGGGATTGGTTCATATTCAGAGTATAACTGTACAACTTCAACCAATAGGTGCTCATCAAGATATTATTATAAAGAGATGGGATGATCAAAAGATATACCTCCAGTCGAATGGTGGAATGCCAATAGATTGTTTCTATCATGTATATGCAGAGAGGAAAGATTGTAATCCATTGGTTGTAGAATATCAAGGTGATGGATGGGAAGATTATCCAGATAAAGATTATAAAGATCCTAACTTTAGTGGTCCTCCGAATATTATTACTGTATGAGGAAATTACTTTATGTTGAGGATGGTTTTTTAGACCCTCCTCTGTGCCAATCTTTTATAGATTTATTTAATAAAGAAGATAGTTTTGTTGAGAGAGTAACTCACTCAAATCCAAATGAAAGTTTAACTGCCAATCCAGATATACCAAAGTTTAAGTTTGATCAGAACTATGGTGCGAAATATCTGGGTGGTAATGTAGATCCTATTCATCTTACTGAATCAAAGGATGAACTTTTTAGTAGTGTTATAAATGATGTAACCACTTTATGTAAAACGTTTGATGATAATATAAAATTACAATATGTTGGAGTGGTTAGATGGCCAATAGGGACATTTATGAAACCACATATTGATGATAATAATGTACATGAACCAGATGTATTTGCAGCAATGCTTTATCTGAATAATGATTTTACAGGTGGTTCTACTTGTTTTGAAGATATGGAAATTAAACCAGAACCAGGAAAGTTAATTATATTCTCTAATTCTCAGCACCTTCATTATGTTAGTGAGGTAGGAGCAGCAGAGAGATTTGTGTTGTCTTTTTGGTATGCTCGACCAGCATCTTGACAAAGGATCCCATTTGCTTTATAGTGATGGGGTATAGAGGGTAATTTATGGAAGAAGAATATTTATCTCGTTGTGTGGTGGACACACAGAGAAGGACTGTTCACATTTATTCTAATGAGGGGGATAAAAAAACTGTGGAGTGTGATACTCCTGAAGAGTTTATGAGTGTATTAAATTACGTTCGTGAACATGCCCCTGTCGATACTTTATCCTACGTTGATCCTACTTAATTATGGTTTATTTTATTGGGTGTGCAATGATTGTCACCATTTGTTTATTTGTTTACTTTTTAGGTCTTTATAATCCACATTAATGAATAAATAAATCGGAAGAAATAAATAAGGAAATGAAATACTTAATACATACACGCTACTGCTGGTATGACAGTGAAGATGGTGAGAAACTGGTCTTTATGTATTTCATACAGAATGTTCCATTTACCTTTGATGAGTTGCCTGAAATTGCTAAAGAAGATCTAGAAATAGTGACATTGGCAGATCAAGAGCGAAGATGGGAAATTGAAGACCTATATAAGGCATATTCATATTTAATGGAAGAGGAATGTAACCCTCTGGTGTTTGAGTTGGAGTTAGAAAACCCTGAACTAGTACCTATCGATTAATGTCTAGTATCAAACTGTGGCACTCAGAAGAGATGAAGCAATGGAGATGGACTGTAGTGGATGATAACTTAAATATGCATTCGGGTCAAGAACCTGAGATGGGTGATGCCATGAACAAAATTGCAAAGACCGTTAAAGAACTAGAGGGTTTTTGTGAAGCTAAATAATCCATAACAAGAACTATAATGCGAGTAAGATGGGTCTTTCAAGATTAGAGAATTTTTTAAAGTCTACGAGAGGGAACATTCTCTATGTTAACCCAAATGATTTGGATGCTACTGATAGTATTGAAAATCAGGGTAACTCTCTAACTCGCCCTTTTAAAACTATTCAACGTGCTTTAGTTGAGTCGTCAAGATTTTCATATCAGAAAGGGTTGGATAATGATAGATTTGCGAAGACAACTATATTATTATATCCAGGAGATCATGTAGTAGATAATAGGCCAGGATGGATACCAGACGGAACAAATAATTTTAGACTAAGGAATGGAACAACATCTGATGACTTTCCTCCATTTGACTTAACAACTAGTTTTGACTTAACGAATGCAAATAACGAACTTTATAAACTTAATAGTATCTACGGTGGTGTAATTGTTCCTCGTGGAACTTCAATTGTTGGTTTTGATGTAAGAAAGACTAAGTTACGTCCTAAGTATGTTCCTTCTCCAACGAATGATAATATAGAAAGAACTTCTGTATTCAGACTTACTGGTGGATGTTATCTAGCAGAGTGGAGTATATTTGATGCTGATCCAAATGGAAAGTGTTTTGTTGATTATACTACTAACGAATTTGTTCCTAACTTCTCTCACCATAAACTAACTGTATTTGAGTTTGCTGATGGTGTTAATGAAGTAAAGATTAACGACGAATTTATTACCAACTATACTACAAATAGAACTGACCTTCAAATGTATTATGAGAAGGTTGGTCTTGCATATGGACAATCTTCTGGTCGTGCAATTGAACCAGATTATCCAAGTGCTGCAATTGATATTCAACCTAAAGTTGATGAGTATAGAATTGTTGGTTCAAGAGGTGCATCTGTAGGAATTAGTAGTGTATATGCAGGTGATTCAACCACTGCTGATACCACTATTACTGTTACACTTGATAGTGCCATCAGTGGATTGGATGTAGATACTGCTTTCCGTATCTCTGGTGTATCTGCTTCTGGTTATGATGGTAAGTTTGTTGTATCTGAAAGACCAAGTGATACTATATTAAAGTATGTTGTTCAGAATACTCCTACCACTGCTGCTCCAACAGCAACTGGTGCTACATTAACTCTATCATCTGATACTGTAACAGGATCATCTCCATACGTTTTTAACGTATCACTTAGATCAGTTTATGGTATGTGTGGTATGGAAGTTGATGGTAACAAAGCCACTGGATTTAAATCTATGGTTGTTGCCCAGTTTACAGGTATTGGACTTCAGAAGGATAATAATGCATTTGTAAGATTTAATACTGATGACATTCCTTCAGGTAACTATGATACTAGTTTGACTGTTGCTAATTTAAGCACCAATTCTCATGCAGTTTATAGACCAGCTTACGAAAACTTCCACCTTAAGATATCTAATGATGGTGTTTGTCAAGCAGTTTCCTGTTTTGCCATTGGATATGCACAGCATTTCTTGACAACAAATGGTGGAGATATGAGTTTAACCAACTCAAACTCTAACTTTGGTGCTAAAGCATTATCATCAAAAGGATTTAGACCCGACGCATATAATCAAGATGATGTAGGATATATTACACATATAATTCCACCTAAAGAAGTTCCTCTAACAGAGAGTGCTGTTGAATTTGAAGCGATTGATGTTAATACAACACTTAATTCTGTATCTGCTGGTATTGGATCTGTTGCTAACTTATACCTTTATAATCAAACTAACCAAGCAGTTAAACCTGAAAATGTTCTTGAAGGATATAGAGTTGGTGCAAGAGAGAATGATCAATTAAGAGCTCTTGTATCATATGCTGGTTCTGTTACAGAGTATACTTCACGTATTGTAATGGATGGTTGGAAAGCCACTAGTGGAGAAGATTTAACTCAAGTTACTTCAGAAAAAATATTTACTGTTAAGCAAAGTCCAACTGGAATTAATAGTATTGGAGCTAATAGTGCTGGTGGAAATGATAAAGTTATTACATTTACAGCACCACATACCTTTATTAATGGTGAATCAGTCCGTGTTATTAGTAATGATGGACAGGTTCCTGATGGTGTAGAGTCAAATGTTGTTTACTATGCAGTTACAAGTGGTGCAGGTATTGCTACTAACACTAATATAAAACTTGCTAAGACACTAAACGAAGCACTGAATGATATTCCACTTGCTATTAACAATAAAGGTGGTCTTCTAAAAGTTATTAGTAGAGTATCTGATAAACTTCCTGGTGATAAAGGACACCCAATTCAGTGGGGTTATGGTAAGTCTCAGTGGTATGTTAACGTTGCTACTGCGTCTACAGAGAATACACTTTATCCTAGAATTGTTGGTCTTGGTTCAACAGGACTTGGAGAAGCAACAACAAGAACTTATATACAAAGAAGATCCGACAGTAGAAATGCAGAGGATACTGTTTATAGAATGAGATATGTAATTCCTGCTGCTAGTGGAATTACTGTTGCCCGTCCTCCTTTAGATGGATACATCATACAGGAGTCTAATACTGGTATTGGTGGAACTGATGCAGAAGTTCTTACATACTATGGTAGTGGTTCACTTGCCAATGTAAACCAACAAAGGAATTTTAGTTTCATTGCTGATGCTAATTGGGATAATACTCATGTTAATGTTACAACAGAACTTCCTCATAACTTATCTGTAGGTTCTGGAGTTGAATTGGTTAATGTTAAGAGTACAAAGAATACAACAGGTGCTGCAGCAACTGGATTTAATAGGTATTATAATGTCATTGGAATTAGTAGTAATAGAACATTCTCTGTTGGATTGACTACTGACCCAGGAACATTTAGTAATGATACTTCTGCAAGAACGACTTCATTACCATACTTTAAGAGAAAAAGATATGAAAATGTTTATTATGTTTATAGTGCAAAAGAGTCTCAAGATTATATTGCAGGAAAGCAAGATGGTGTTTACTATCTAACTGTAGTTAATGCATCTAACAAACCAACTGTTAGTCCGTTTAAAGAATTAAGTTTCTCTCAACCATTAACACAACTCTTTCCACAAACAAATAGAGATACTCCTAATTCTGACCCATTAGAGACAACATCTTTTGCTGTTCCTGATACAATCGGTAAGGTTGTTGTTGATAATACTCAGAACAGTGTAACAAAAGAAACACTTAATAAGTATATTAATGATACAGATATTGGTATAGGAATTACTAACCTTGTTTCTCATACTGGAACTGCTCATACTATTACTACAGTTCTTGATCATGGATTAAACAGAGTTGTTAAAGTTGGTATTGATTCTGGTGGTGCTGGATATGGTTCTGGAACTGCAGGAGATGTTTATAATGCTCAGTTAGTTTCTATTGGTTCTTCTATTACAGGTAAGGGTGCAACTGCAAAACTGACTGTTAATGGCACTGGAACAATCACTGGTGTTCAGATCATGGACGGTGGTAGTGCCTATGGTATAGGTAATACTATGAATGTAGTTGGTGTTGCCACTACAGCTGGATTTGTTCAAGGTGTTCTTTCTGTTCAAAAGATTTATAGTAACGTTGGTGATACCGTTAGAATTTCTGGTGTATCTTCAGAGTCTTATGCTGGCTACAATCAACTTTATAGAGTTACTGATGTTGTAGTTGGTCAAGCATCAAGTATTTCCGTTACGTCAGCATCCAGTGTATCTGGTGTTGCAACGATGGGTAATGCTGGTGTAGGTAAGACATTAACTGACAAGGCATTTATGCATCTAACTGGTGAGTCAGTTTCGATTGATACGTTAACTTATGACTTTACCTCTGGTATTGCCACTGTAACTACAAATGGAACTCATGGTTTAGATGTTGATGAGAGAATAGAGTTTGTTGGTGCAGGTCAGACTCAATATAATGGTAAGTTTGTAATTACAAAGGATATTAGTTTAACATCATTTGCTGTTAAGATGAGTACTGGCACTGTCAGTCCAACTAAAACTGGAACGATGTTTGCTTATCGTGAAGGATTTGCTGCTAACGGTGGTGTGATCACTGTAGATAATGAGAATGTAAGTGGTAGAATGGTTCCACGATATGCTGGAATTACAACTACTCTTGCTGGTGCAGTTCCTAACTCAACTACTCCTACTATCTCTGTTCAAGATCTTAACTTAGGTAATCTTGACCTTAGAATTGGTGATTATCTAGTAGTAGATAATGAGATGATGAGAATTAAATCCACTACAGTAACAGGTGATGCCACCGTTACTGTGTTCCGTGGAGTTATGGGAACTCAAGCAGATAGTCATCTTATTGGTTCTACTATAAGAAGAGTTAAGGTTGATCCAATTGAACTTAGAAGACACTCTCTTATTCGTGCTTCTGCTCATACGTTTGAATATCTTGGTTATGGTCCAGGTAACTACTCAACTGCATTCCCATCTAAGCAAAATAGAGATGTTAGTCCTACAGAGCAAAGATTAGCACAATCGTTCAAACAAGAAGGTGGAGTGAACTTCTTCACTGGAATGAATGATAAGGGTATATCCTACACAGGTAATAAGAAAGTAAGTACGATTACTGGTAAAGAAGAAATTGTTGATACTCCAGTTCAGACAGTAACTGGTGAGGACATTGCAAATCTTCCAGAACTTAACGTTAGTGATACAACTGAGTTTACAGTTAAACGTTCACTGAAGGTTGAGGGTGGTGATAATAATAAGATTACATCTGAATTTAATGGTCCTCTCCTAGTTAATAACAAACTAACAGTTAGTTCTGATAAAGGACTTGAGGCTAATTCAATTTACCTACAGGGTGATACAACAGTTTCAAGAAAGTATACGGTTGGATTAGGAACTCCTACTCTTGCTGCCAACCCAGGTGACGTTAGTTACTATGCTAACCCAGATCAGGGTGGATATGTTGGTTGGGTTTATACTTCAGAGAATGATTGGAAACGATTTGGTAATATCAGTCTTTCTAAAGAAGCAGACATTCTTGCATTAGATCAGGTGGGTGTAGGAACTACAACTCCTGGTGTTAATACATTCCAAGTTGGTGCAGGTTCTACAATCTTTACTGTAGATGGTGTTGGTATTGGTATTGGAACTACTGCTGGACACTATAAACTACAGATGATTGGTGATGGTAATATTGTTGGAACGGTTACTGCTACCGCATTTGCTGGTGATGGATCGGGTCTAACAGGTCTTACTACATCACTCTTTGGTTGGACTAACATAGATGAGGGACTTTATAACACTGACTTAGATAAGGTTGGTTTGGGAACTGAGTCTCCACGATATAATGCAGAAATTGGTTTCGTTGGAATGGGAACTACTTCTCTATGGGTTAATGGAGAAGCAAGGTTTGCTGATTATCTAAATGCCAAGGACGTAAATGTTAGTGGTATTCTTACTGCAGCAAATCTAAATGTTACGAGTGGTAATCTTACTGTTGGTCTAGCAACTCTAACCAATATTAAGGTTGGATCAAGTTCCACTATATTAATGACTACTACATCTGGAGTAGGTATAGGAACTCAGACCCCAAGAGCAGAATTAGATGTAACTGCACATACCAGACTGAAGAGTCATTCAGAAGAAGTTGGTATCGTTACAGTTGTATCAAACCAAGTAAATATCTACCTTAATGAAGCAAATAGCTTTATTTGCACAGTGACTGACAATGTAGATAGATTTAGAATCTATAACCCAGATGAAACTTCAGCAACATCATTTACTCTTAAACTTACACAAGATAGCACAGGTGGACGCAATGTTGGTATTGCCACGATGAACGTGGGTGCAGGTGGTACGATGCCCGTGTACTGGCCAGGTGGTGTTGTTCCAGGCGTTACAACTACTGCAAGTAGAACTGACATCTATTCCTTCAAGATCTTTGATGGAGCAGATTTGGAAGGTCAAGGCATCTTTGGAGTAATTACAGGACAAAACTTCCTTAGTTAAATAAATGTCACTATTTCGATCAAGTCCAACATCGTTAGATCTTAACGGTCCTAATTTATTTTTCTCAACTCAACCTGTAGGGATAGCAACAAGCACCTCTAGTTCAGCAAGCATTACTGGCATTGCCACTGTTTCCTTTATGACAGTCGGTGATGTTTCTAATCCTGCTACGGGAACGGGAACTATTGCATATCAATGGTATCAAGTGGGAATTGGTTCAGTTGTTGATGGAGATAATGTAAGTGGTTCAGGAACTACAACTCTTACTTTAAGTAATCTATCTACTGGTGGTGGAGGTGATTTTTTCCTTGAGGCAGATTATGTTCCTTCTGCATATGAAGCAGGAAGCACTGCAAATGCATTAAATGAACCTTTTAACTCAGACACCGTTAGTATCACTGTTAATCCAGTTATAACAGTTGTTGATCAACCACAGGATACTACTGTAGCAACAGGTTTGACTGCTACATTTAAAACTTATGCAACAGCAAGTGATGGCACAACAGGAGATATATCTTATCAATGGTCACAGGATGGTGTAGATTTGGGTGCTGATGTAGGTATTGTTGGTGCTGCTACAACTCAACTTAGTCTTTTTTCAACTGCTGTAGGTGTTAGCACTTTAATGTGTAAGTTCTCCCATCCAACAGCAATTCCTGGACCTGTTTTCAGTAATGTAGCAACATTTACTGAGATTGATCCAAGACCGATTATTAAATATGAATCATTTACTGAGAACTCAACCACTTTAAATTCGAGTGGATCTAAAAATTTAACAGATGGTGCTCTATCTTTCCGTGCCGATGCTGCTGCTTCTACTAGATCTATTACCTTCTGGCCATCTGAAGAAGATGTTGAAGTAAAGATTACAATGGCTGGTTCAAGAGGTGATGCGAATAGTGGTTATCGTCGTGGTCATGGTGGACTATCAGTTTTCAAACTTACTCTTATTAAAGAGAATGAATATACAATTAAATTAGGTGTTCCTTATTCTGCAAACCTCCCACCTCAAGGAGGAAGAAGAGGTGGTGGTGGACTTGCTGTTCTCTATCGTAAAGCAAACGTAATTGCTGTTTGTGGTGGAGGAGGTGGATCTGGTAATGCTGGTCGTGGTGGAGATGGTGGAGGAGTTAACCTTGGTGGAGAAACAGGAACTGGACCTGATGGTGGTGGAGGAGGAGAACAACTTTCTGAAGGTGCTATGGGAACTGTAGGATCTTATGCTCGACCCACTATTACTGTAACGACAGATATTATTAACTTTAATGGTTTAAATGTAGAAGGTGGTTTGTTACCTAAATGTAGTGTTGGAGATTATTATGCTCAACAAGGATTTGCTCCTTGTGAGGATTTGGGATTTGTTCAGGCAAGAACATATGATGGGCAGATAATTACAGGAAGCAATTCTATCCATAGAGGATATAAAGCAGGAAAGGGATATAGAGAGAATGGTGGAAATGCTGCTTCTGACACCTTTAAGGGTGGTGGTGGAGGAGGTGCGTATGGTGGAGATGCTCCTTTGGTAGGAAATACTGGTGGTGGAGGAGGTGGATCTGGTTACTCTAATGGTGAGGTAACACTACTTACAAGTCAAACATTAACCACTGGAACACGAGTTGGTGGTAATGATGATACTGCATTTATATCAATTGAAGCAACATCTGTAGCTTCTGATAATGAACCTGTGATACCAGACGCATCAACACTTTAAAATTTGTATAAATAAATAAAGATTAATATAGTACGGGGGAGAGTGAACCCGAATGGCTGTCAATAAGAATTTTGTAGTCAAAAACGGTTTAGAGGTCAACGACGATCTTATCCTAGCAAATGCTGTGGATTCGATGGTCGGTATCGGCACGTCCGTCCCGTACTATGAACTCCATGTTCAAGGTGGAATAGGTGCAACCTCTCTTTGGGTAGCAGGTGTTTCAACCTTTACTAGTGACGTAAGTGTCACAGGTGTAACAACCTTAGCCTCTGCTGGTGGTATAACAACCGTTGGTGGAGATCTTTTTGTTGGGGGAGATCTGAGTGTTCTCGGTGATGTAACTTATGATGAAGTAGTAGGACGTAACCTCAATATAACTGGGGTTGGAACCATTCTTAACGTAGTAGTTGGGAGTGGTCTTTCTGTTACTGGGATTAGCACATTAACTGGACCAGTCGGACTCGAAACTGGTTTAACAGTCGCAGGTGTAACAACCTTAGCCTCTGCTGGTGGTATTACTACTACTGGTGGAGATCTTTATGTTGGAGGGGATTTATTTGTCCTTGATGACATAACATATGATGAAGTAAGAGGTAGAAATCTCAGCATCTCTGGTGTTGGTACAATTACTAGATTGAATACTACTAATATCAATAATACTGGTGTTAGTACTATTACAAGGTTAAACACAACTGATGTTGTAAGTGTTGCTGGCACAATAACAACAGGAACAGTTACACAGTTAACCAATACTGATTTTGTAAGCACAAGTTCTACGATTACAAGTATTGTAGGAACAAGTGCTACTATTACTAGAATATCAAATACTGATATTGTAGGAACAGGTGCTACTATTACTACTGGTGCTATTGTTCAGTTAACCAATACTGATTTTGTAAGCACAAGTTCTACGATTACAAGTATTGTAGGCACAAGTGCTACTATTACCAGATTAAACACAACTTCCTTAGTAGGAACGAGTGCTACTATTACTACTGCTACTATCACAACAGGCACAGTTACTAGATTAACATCTACTAATGTAAATGTATCTGGTATGTCTACTTTTGCAAGTGGACTTTATGTAAGTGGTGGAGAGTTAACAGTTGGTGCTGCATTTACTGTCAGTCAGGCAGGTGTGATCACTGCAACCAAGTTTGTTGGTGAAGTTGATTCTACTAGTGGTAATTATAGTGGTGTTGGTACATTCAGCACATTACATGTTGGAACTTCAGGCACTGTATTAGCTGCTGTTGATTCAGCAACAATTAGTTTAGGATCAGGAGCAAATCCTGTAACCGCAACTTTGAATGGAGGATCTATTCCTTCAATTGGTCTAGCAATCGCACTTGGCGGTTAATAAATAACATTTAGTCCTTAAAGAAAAATGGCAGAAGCATTTATCAATCAAGTAAACAGAGCGGTCGGTATAGTAACGTCAAGTTCTAATGCCTCTATTGGTATTGGTTTAACTTGGATGTCTGGTATTTCTACTGCACACGTTGCAATTCATGATATAGTTGACAACGCAAACTTCATTGCAGGAACAAAAGTAACTCAGGTTGGTGTTTCTTCAGTTCAATTAGATAGAGCATCGACAA
>Ga0209992_10003183_pt1 | contig 14079 bp, 13 predicted proteins | sample 2SBtaG_2_FD_182564 | JGI IMG/M metagenome (GOLD analysis project Ga0209992, IMG submission 182564) | Deep subsurface microbial communities from Kolumbo volcano to uncover new lineages of life (NeLLi) - 2SBTROV12_ACTIVE470 metaG (SPAdes)... | ecosystem: Environmental > Aquatic > Marine >... | reverse complement strand
ACCTACAGAAGGGCGCTGACTGAGCTGACTAAAGTGAGACAGTCTGAAATGACGAGTCTTGACCTGAAAGAACAAAAAAGAGTGGTATTTTACGCACTCGGGGCATCCCTGGCGATGATTCTCGACACAGTTCGCCCAGATTGGCGCTCGGACTATTTTGAGAGGCCGTTCGACCTGGTTTCCCTCGTCACCAACGAGAATTGAGTGTAATCCCTGCCCGTATGGAATTATTTGAAGGACGCGTTGTGCGCATTCTCGAGGACGACAACAAGGGAATCAAACATCAACGATTTATCATCGAAATGAATTCGGGCAAGACTCTGCTGATCGCACACAACATCGATGTCGCGCCAAGAATCGAGGGCCTGTATAAAGGAGCCCACGTCAAGGTGTACGGCCAACACGAGTGGAACGAGCTGGGCGGGCTCGTCCACTGGACACATCATGATCCAGATACCGACAAAGAAGGTGGCTGGATCGAGTTCAAGAATCGGCGAATCGAATAAAAGAAAAGAGGGGGGCGCCGCAGGCGCCCCCCTCTTTATTAGAACAATACGTGTTCTGTGCCTAGAGGCCCTGATCCTGCTTGCGAAGCATGAACAGACCTTCACCACCTGAAGTCACCGCAATGACACCGCTGTTGAAGTATGGGTAGTTGCTCCATGAGCCCATACCACCGTTCGGTGTCGTATCCAGGAATCCGACTTCAACAGGATTCGCACGATCAGTGATATCGATGATGCGGAAGCCGCTGCCATAGTTGGACTGATACATCAGATTGTCCTTGATGTACAGGTTGTGGTCCGTCGTAGTCGTAGTCGCGATGTACTCGGTAACGAGGACCGGCTCATCCAGGTCGCGAACGTCCCATACCAGTGTCCGCGTTCCGTCGACCAGACCCTGAGGTTCGTCGCCTTCGTCGTTCATGTAGAAATACTCATGATCTTCTGAAAGCCATCCCTGGTGGGCATATGCCACGTTCGGATAGACGACCATTGAGATAGCTTCAGGATTGTCTTTGTCAGAGACATCGGCAATCGAAAGTGCTGTCTCGTTGGAACCCATGCAGATCTCTTTGCCAGCATGCTCGGAGTCAGGACCGGCATACGTGACGCACTGAGCGTCGTGTGAGTAGCCCGTTCCACGACGTCCCGTCGATGGATCGGCAAAACATCCGGCGAACGTCGGATTCTTTGGTTCGCGCAGATCAATCATGTGCAGACCGCCACCGCAGGATTCGCCACCCGAGCTGGACCCTACCGAATAGCCAAACCCTGTCTCTTCGTTGATGACAATGTTATGGGCCGAAGCAATCTTGTCATAGATATAATCAGCTTCGATAATTCCTGGATTGCTGCCATCCAGATCGCGGAGTCGCGTCAAATCGTATACCTGCATGCCATGAGGTCCCGAGGCATCCGCGACGATGAAGACATGGTTCTGATACACCTTCATGTCTCTCCAGATTGCGGGATTGGCACCTTCCGTCATGGGAAGATTGCCGAGGTAAGTCGGCATGGCGGGATTGGTTACGTCCACAAATGACGAACCATCAGTACGGCCAACAATGGCATACTCACGTCCTGTATCAGGATCTGACCAGCCCCAAATGTCATTCACAGCTGAACCACGTGATCCACCGATCGCCATGGTCGGCATGAACGACACGATGTCGACATTGCTGCATTCGAAGTCTGCGGCAGCATCGTCTTCGCAACGAACTTCATCGCCAGTGATGGCTGCGAATCCTTTCGGTGCATTTACGATGAGGCCAGCATCAGTCCAGCCTTCTTCTGCCATCTCGTATACGACAGCACCACCGGCTCGTGAATCAACGCCTGTTGCGCCAATCACCGAGACGCCTTCAGAGAAGGCAAGCGTAGCTCCAAATGAAGCACGACCCGTGACATTGTCGGAAGACGATTTGTTCGCACTCGCAATTCCGCCGTCGTCACCATATCCGAACCAGTACGTGGCACCTGTTCCCCGGCTGTCGCCAGGCGCTCCAACAAATACGCCTTCGCCATCAAGAGCTACGAACGCTCCAAACTGAGTTCCGCGGGCGGAGACAAACGGAGAAAGTTTGCCTGTACCTGAGTACGAATATGATTCTTCGTCCCACTCGAAAAGCGATACCGAACCGACCATCTGGGCGTCAAATGGTGCTCCAACGGCAGCCTTGCCGTCGAAAACAGCGATCGAAGATCCAAATCCGCCACCTTCGACCACACCTTGGGGTCCCATCTGGCCTGATTCTGTCCACTCGCCTTCTGAATATCCATATACGTAGACAGCACCCACTTCCGTGAACTCCTGTCCTCTGCGAGTACGACCGCCAGAGCGAGCTGGAGCCCCAATCAGCGCCCATCCGTCTTCAGCAACAATGGCCGATCCAAACAGTGCACCGGCAGAGAGGCCTTCAGGAGCCAGCTTTGCCTCCTGCATCCACCCATCATCCGTTTTGCGGAAGACGTACGCTGCACCGGCAGCTTCGTTATGCGAAGTACTCGAAACGATGGCATAGCCGTGACCGATTGCCACGCGGGCACCAAAGTTGTCACCTTCTTCAAGATCAGGAGCCGTAAGCGCCGTTCCGGCATTCCAGCTTCCATCGTCCTGACGCTCGTACACATACGCAGAGTTGGTCGTCGGAGCACCTACCACCATATGCCATCCATTGGCTGAGATAGCTCGACCGTAGCCGTCTGCTGCGTCAGCTCCTCCAGGGGCTTCCATCTGATAAGACTCGGCCCAGGAGCCATCGTCTGTCTTGTTGAAAACGTAAATAGTGCCTGGGAACGAGCCATTGCTGGTCTCACCGACTATAACATCGTCTCCGGAGACGGCAACCGCGCCTCCGAATCCCTGGGCGAATGAAGTGACCGTGATGGCTGCAAAAAGCGCAATAGTGGTCAAAAATGGTACAATCCTTCTCATCGTGATGAACAAATCTGTGGGAAAAAATGACGGGACCCCGAATGTAGGGGTTTAGCTTCAGCGATGCGAGGTTAAAACGCTTGTTCCGGCTCTCGCCTAAAATCTGACAAACGGCCTGGATATAACCGAATCACCTGAAACTGCGGTCACGAAATACACACCGGGTGACAGTTGAGAGACGTCGAATATTTCCGTGAAGGATCCTGTCATGGTTGACGGGACACGCCGCCGCAAGACCTCGCGTCCGAGCACGTCAACAATTGCAAGGCGTGTCTCTCGACCCATGCTCTGAATGCCAGGTTCAATCTCGACCTTCAGGGAGCGCGATACAGGATTTGGATAGAGGGACACGCGTGCAAATCTCGGCAACGAACTCTCATCATCTACTCCCGTCACCTCACCTACATGGATAACCACATTCGCTACTCCCGATTCGATCCGTTCCTGGAAAACTCCCGGTGCCTGCAATGACCCGGATATGTCGAGAGTCACGTCGTTCCCATCGAGATCGAACTGATGTGACGTATTGATATTCAGGAGCACGGCCATATTGCTTCCTTGCATGATGGCCGATCCACCCAGATCAACCCGGGTTTCAGTCGCCAGAATCTGGGTGTCGCTCGGTACCTGTCCGCTCAAAAGTCCCGACCCATCCAGATCTGCCTCGACGGCCACTCCGATCAGGTTGTCCGTCTGGGTAAATGAGTTCAGCAAACCCGCCGTAGCCGTCCTGGCACCCATTTCGACAGACGCGAGTCGGATTTTCTCTGCATCTGCATTGATTCTCAGCGTCGCGATGGTGATTCCGATATTCGTGTAGTCGAAGCGCAGTCCTGTCGAACCCGCGTTTCTGACATCCAGACTTACGATGCGAATGGAGTCCACCTGCGCAGGATCAGTCCCAAGGTCTACGACCAGCTCTCCGGTCACGGGAATAGTCTCTGTGTCATCATCGGTGCCGAGAGGGACTTGAACCGTGGCATGAAAATCCAGACTCGAGTTGGCCGTATCGAATGTCAGGCGTTGAAGTGGGACTGTTTGAATCTTGTACGAGAACGAATCATCACCGACGTAGCCCGGATCCGCCAGATATGTGAAAGTCAGGCCATCAACACCAATTATCTGGCCGTGCGCGGGAGAGGAAAGAATGACGACCTGAACTGAGTCGTCCGGGGCGGTGTCGTTGAGCAATAGTGTTTCGAGAACATTGAAATCATGTCCTCCGTTGTGCAACGACAGTGTATCGTCTATCACCGATATGTCCTGCGCCATTGAGATCGTTGGAATCAACAACCCCGTTGAAAACAAGAATATCAGAGCGCAGTAAGATCCGGCTGTCCGCATTTCACGCTTCATATAGAGATGAATATGGTCACGTAGCAGGGTGAGATTCCACTATCTGCTTGTAAAGCCGCGGCTACGGTACGATCTGGTAACCTGATCGACTCGTTTCTTCTCGATACAACTCAGAAAGTTTCTGCGTGATGGATCCTGGATTTCCGCTTCCAATTGTTCTGCCATCCAGCCTGGTAACGGCAGCAAGCTCGCCCATCGTACCGGAGCAAAACATTTCATCTGCCCGATACGCATCCGTGGTGGAAATTCGACCCACATGAACCGGGAATCCATTGCGCTCGCACAGTTCCAGGACTGTTTCCCGGGTGATTCCTTCCGGGCAGGCATCCGCCGCCGACGTAAAAATGCAGCCGTGTTGAACGACGAATACGTGCGTTCCGTTGGCTTCGGCAATAAACCCTTCTCGATCCAGCATCAGGGCCGAATCGGCTCCTGCAGCGTTTGCCTCGATCTTGGCCAGAATGGACTGAAGAAGATTGTTGTGGTGGATTTTGGGGTCGAGACAATCCGGAGGAAAACGTCGAACAGATGAGGTCATCAAGGTCAATCCCGTGCGATCGTAAACGGGCTTCTTCCACTCGGGCAGTACGATGAGAGTGGGCCCGGACTGGTTCAACCGAGGGTCCATCCCGGAGGTGATTTTCGGACCTCTTGTGAGAGTCAGCCTGATGTGAACGCCGTCGCGCATCTCATTGGCTAGAAGGGTCTTCCGGATTTCATCGACGAAATAGTCGATTTCGGGAACGACTTCGAACGCGAGTGCTTTCGCGGATCCCTGCAAGCGCTGCAGATGCTCGAGGAGTTTGAAGATCTTGCCCTCGTACAATCTCAACCCTTCCCATACTCCATCACCGCCCTGGACCACGCTGTCGAACGGGCTGATTCCTGCCTGATCCCGATGCAGGAGTTCTCCATTAATGTTTACAACCAGGTCTCGATTGCGCTCGTCAAAGGTCTGCAGCATTCCTTTTCTTTTTTCTTAACCAGAAGAACGAAATGGGGAGGCCCGTAAGAACAAATGCCAGATCCACAGCGGATTTTTCCCATTCGAAAATCGCCCTGAAGACGAGAAGGCCTACGACTCCAATCAGATAAACGATCGGAAGAACCGGATACAGCGGCACCTTGAAGACGGGTCCTTCATCCTCTCCTGTCTTTTCCTTCCTGAATTTGAACAACGCCAGGGTCGTCATGGTGTAGAATATCAGGATGGCAAAAATCATCCCGGCAGCGATGTTCTCGAATGAACCCCGCACAACCAGAATGACGCCTCCCCAAATGCAGTGCGCGAGAATCGCCCGCGTGGGTGTGCGAAAGCGTTCGTGGACGTGCCCGAGGGATTTGAAAAAGATGCCGTCGCGCGCCATCGCGTAGTACACTCTTGAGGACGACAGCATCGTCCCGTTGATGCTCGATACCGCAGAAATGATGGCCAGAAGTGCGATAACGGTAGCTCCCGCAGGTCCCAGCATCAGCCCCGCTACGTCGGCAGCAGGTGTAGTGGTAGCTCGAAGCGAGTCCACGCCCATCACATAGAAATAGATCGTAATGGTGGCGATGTAAATGAAAATGATGAGGCTAAGGCCATAGACCATACTCCTCGGAATGATCTGGCGCGGATTTTTCATCTCACCCGCCACGTACCCCACGCGATCATATCCCGTGTGCGTGAAAACGATGAGCATCAGCGCCGGGATCAGGTTGTAGAGGAATCCAACATCCTGAAGCGGTGGTGAAGAGCTGGATAGCTGCCCAGGTGTTCCCTTCAGGAGAAACAGAAAAAGCAGTGCGAAAAGCAGAAGTCCCCCCACCTTAACGACAGTCGTCACACGTTGAAATAGAGCCGACCATCGCACTCCCACATAATTGAAGACACCGAGCATAGCGATGATCGACAGGGCGACGGCGGTGTGAGAAAACCCCTGGAGCGGGACGAAGAACGAAATGTAATCGGTCGCAATGATTGCGAGGCCGGCTGCCGGACTGGTCCTTATGATGAACAACTGGGCCCATCCAAACATGAAACCCGCAAACGGACCATAGGCGCGGGTGATGTAGCTGTATTCGCCGCCTGTGGTTGGGATTCTCGTACCCAGTTCGGCGTAAATGAGACCTCCGGCCATCACAAATACAGACACGACCAGCCAGGTCATGATGACCTGCGTGTATCCCGGGAAATATCCCGCGATGAGGTAGGGTGTCGAATAGATCCCAGATCCGATCGTGATTCCGATCAGCAGGGCGATCCCGTCAAATGTCGTCAGTTGTTTTCGGAGTTCAGCCATGACCCCGAAAATGCGACATCCTTATCTGAGATCAAATTTTACCGGAATCATCATGTAGACAGATACCGCTCGAGCGCGCTGGAGCGCAGGTTCGAACTCGAGTTGCATGATTCCTTCGAGCGCTGCCTTGTCGAGCAGTTCGTGCACTGATCGGATAATTTCAGGCTGAGATGGCTTGCCCTCCGGTGTAACGACGATCCGAACGTGAACCGTGCCTTCTATTTCAGCCTTTTGTGCGATCACAGGGTACTGTACATATGTGTAGAGTTGCTGAAGACCACCGATGATTTCGGGCATCTTTTCGACGATGACGAAGATCTCTTCTTCTTCGACTTCAACCGGTTCCGGCGGAGGCGGAGGAAGATCTGTTACTGCTTCATCCATATCGAGGAACACGTCCAGGTCGAGATCATCATCCTCGAGCACCATGTCATCCGGAACGACAACCGGAACCGGTGGACGCGGTGGAGGCGGTGGCTTTTCGAGCTGCTGAGTCTGCAGGATATCCTCCATTTGAACCGTTTCCTGATCCGGCATCACGTATTCCAGAGTCTCGTTCGCCGTGATATCCATTCGGAATGCGCCAATTGTCATGGACAGCGCCAGAATGGCACCGATTTGTCCCATAACGAGGTACTCCAGACGGCGGCTCTGATACAACGCACTTCGCTCGGCGAAACGCCTCGCGAGTTGATCACTCGACAGACCCTCGCTCACCATCTTCCTGTCAGGAAGGCGGCCGAATTTGGATCCGTATGCGGGCAGAAATCTGCCGACGAGGAATGTGCTTTTCATATTTACTGGCTACTGGGTGAAAGTACCTTACACACAGCAATACGGGATTCACGGCAATAAAGTTGGAAAAGTTGCAAAAAAGAGGCAACGGAGCCTTAAATAAGCTCATTGGTCTACAAAGAGCAGCAATCCTCCTTCTATCGGAGGAAGTAGAAGTGATCGGTAGGACCGTGGCCTTTTCCGATTGAAAGCCCGGCACGGATCGCTTCGCTCACATATTTCTTTGCCTGGTCTACGGCTTCAACCAGGTTTTCGCCCAAGGCAAGCCGTGCCGCGATGGTCGCGGCGTACGTGCAACCAGTCCCGTGTGTATTCAGTGTGTCGATACGCTCACAACGAAAGACGTGAAAGTCATGGCCGTCGAACAGAATATCGATCGCGTCTTCTTCCTCGTCCAGATGACCGCCTTTGACGAGAACGGCTTCCGGGCCCATCGCGTGGATGTCTTTTGCGGCGGCGCGGGCTTCGGCCTCTGAGGGAATATCATATCCTACCAACCGCGCCGCCTCATGCGCGTTGGGCGTGCAGACTCTCGCCAGCGGAAGCAACTCCTGGATGAGCGCATCCACCGCATCCTCCTTCAGTAGTGAGAATCCACTTTTCGAAATCATCACCGGATCCACTACCAGAGGTCCGATATCGTGCTCTCGAATTTTGCCTGCCACCGCGGATATGATCTCTCGGGAAGACAGCATCCCGGTTTTGGCGGCGGCAATACTCATGTCAGTCGCGACGGCATCGATCTGTGAATCGATCAGCGAGACAGGTAGATCCAACGCATCAGTGACGGCGACTGTGTTCTGGGCGGTGATGGCAGTCACAACGCTTGCGGCAAAAACACCGTTCGCCTGCATGGCCTTTAAATCGGCCTGTATTCCTGCTCCACCTCCAGAATCACTACCGGCAATTGTCAGCGCTACGGGTATCGACATGTCTACAGTCCGGGTAATTCGTTGGAGTAAGCCATTACAGCCTCGAAAACATCCGTGGCCTCGAGTATCGCCGAGTGCACGGCAACACCATGGGCACCGGCTTCGAGGCACTCCCCGACTCGTTCCGGGGAAACACCACCAATTGCAATAACGGGCATGTGCGCACTGAGTTCACATACCTGTTTCAGTTGTTCCATGCCGGCACCCTCGCGGCCAGGATGACTTTTCGTCCTGTAGACGGAACCGAATGTCACATAATCAGCCTCGTCGCGACGGGCCTCTACGGCTTCTTCCAGGGTGTGGATGCTTTTACCCACCATTCGATCTCTTCCCAGGAGTTCCAGCGCCTCGTATACCGTAGGTCCGTGGAGACCGGTATGAAATGGAAGAGAAAGACTTTCCGAGACACTGAGCCGAGCGTTGATGCTGACAATGACGTCTGGGTATTCCGTCAAAATCCGTGATGACACTTCAACTGCAGCGTATTCGAACACGTCGGTTGACGCGCTGTGGTCCCGCAGTTGAACCCACCGAACGCCAAAACGGACAGCTTCAAGTGTCCTCAAAGCTACCTCAGGGTCCGAAAACCTGTCCGCTACCAGGATCAATCGCGGAAGTGACACGATGCGCTCAACGAATTATTTGTAGTACAGAGTCTGTCCTTTCGGCACCGGAGACTGTGCTCGCCGGAATATCAGTCAGACGAAACCTCAACACGGCCGCTCATGCTTGAGGATGCTTCGGCATAGAATTTCCTCGGAATGCGTCCGGCCAGATAGGCCAGACGCCCGGCCTCAACTCCATGACGCATGGCTGCCGCCATTTGAACCGGGTGTTTGGCTTTCGAAACAGCCGTATTCAGCAGAATACCGTCGTATCCCAGTTCCATGGCCAGTGCGGCATCGCTGGCCGTACCAATTCCGGCATCCACCAAAAGAGGGATATCGCGGACGATATCCCTGATCAGCTGCAGGTTGTATGGATTCAGGATCCCCATTCCGCTTCCGATGGGTGAAGCCAGTGGCATCACGGCTGCGCAACCTAGGTCTGCGAGTTTTTTGCAGGTTATAGGGTCGTCATTCGAATAGGCCATTACCGTAAAACCGGACCGGATCAGGTCTGACGCAGCCTTAAGGAGCTGTTCAACATCGGGCATGAGGGTTTCATCGTCTCCGATGACTTCCAATTTGACGAGATCGGTCTCCAACGCCTCACGAGCAAGTTCCGCCACCAGCACGGCTTCCTTTGCCGTATAACAGCCGGCCGTGTTGGGAAGAAGATCCACTGGAAGGGAGGTCAGCATATGCATAAACCCTTCTCTATCGCGGTCTTGTAGATTTACGCGTCTTATGGCGACCGTGATCAACTGCGTGGCCGATGCAGCGATGGACTCCATCATGATCTGCGGGTTTGGATAACCGCTTGTACCGAGCAGCAGCCTTGACTTCAGTTTCAGGTCCGCTATTCGCAAGAAGTCACCACATTCCTCAGTGGGAGTCGCGGTAGCCTTCTTTTTGTCTTTTTCAGAAACCTGCATGGGTCTTCCCCTCATCCGCCCTGACGGGCTGTTACAATTTCAATCGCGTCTCCGTCCTGTATCGCCTTGGAGGACCAGTCGTTTCGTCGGACGATAACTTCATTCACAGCCACGGCAATTCCCCGTGCACTGGCCGGATCTATCTGTCGTGATCTGAGCAGATCCTCGAGCGAAGATTCGAATGGAATCTGCTCCTTGAGGCCATTAATCTGTACGTTCATGTCGCTCATTTCGCTTTTGTCGGGCCCGTTCTACTCAGTTTCGAGTCCCAAGGAATCGTTCTGGTGAGAAGAAAGACATAACGTCCCTCTCTGTTTCGTCGAGAATGGATTCTTCCGCCGACAGCGCCGTAATCGCCGAAAGCAGAATTCCATGTCGATAGTGACCCGTAGCTACAAACAGACGATGGTCTCCTGCAAATCCCACCAATGGTTGATTGTCGCGACTTCCAGGACGAAATCCTACGTGGGCGCCAAGAATTTCTTGATCCAGGATTCCCGGAACGAGTTCCCATGCTCCGTCCAGAACGCCATGGACACCTCCAGCCGTCAATCGTGAATCGAATCCCATTTCCTCACTGGTTGCTCCAACAAACAATCTTCCGTCCGAGCGTGGGACAAGGTAGGCCTTTGGCCCCCGAATGACGTGAGAAAGAGAGAATGGAGCCTCCATTTTCAATTCCAGTATCTGCCCTTTTACCGGGCGCACGGGTGGTATGGCTTCTTGCGGTAATCCTTCGATCTGACGGCTCCAGGCTCCGGCGGCAAGGACAATTCTGCTACCGACGATTTCCTCTCCTGATTCAAGATGAACCGACACCTGTTCACCGGCGAGATCCACGGATGTTACGGGACAATATTCCCGAATCTCCCCACCACGTTTGAGAATAGCTACCTGCAGTGCTTCGAGGAGTTTGCGATTGTCCACAGAGTGATCGCCTTTGGCGCTGACAGCGGCCGAAATTCTGGGGGAGAGAAACGGCTCCAGATCAAGTGCTTCCGACCCAGACAGCCACTCAACGGGGTATCCCTGAGCTTTCTGAAAATCGAATCCACGCTTGAGCGCTTCTGCCGAATCCCGATCATCAGCGACTACGAGTGTCCCGAACGAGGAATAGTCCGTGTCGATGCCTGAATCATCCTTCAATTCGCGGACAAACGATGGCCATTCTTTCAACGACGCACGACAAAGCTCGTACAATTCGAATTCCTCAAATCCGACCTCGGCCGCGGCAGCAAGCATACCGGCAGCCACACGCGAGCTCTCCTGGCCAGTTTGTCCACGCTCTAAAATCGTTACACGTGCGCCACGTCGGGCCAGTCGCCAAGCGATGGCCAAACCGATGACACCACCACCTATTACGATGGAGTGTCCGTATGCCTCGTGCTGTGCTGAACTCTTATCCTGACCTGTACTCATCGGCTAATCGCGTCTTCGAGCTTCTTGCTTGGTGGTAGGGGCCCTCGGTCAGCAAAATCAACGGGAATTCTTGCTGCAAAAAAAGGCGACTGTTGGTTTACCCGCGGAAGCAAGATAGTTTCCGGAGGAGAAACTCTTCTTTGCAATAGTGGATCTTCTTTGAGTTTTTTTGAACGACTCTGAGTGTTCATTACCTGCAATGTGTTCGATAATATTCCGGGGTCAGATACCTGATGTCCTCCACCGCCAGTCGATACGATGTCGTGATTGGCGGCTCCGGCCTGGCCGGAGCCGCGTCCGCATTCTGGTTGCGCCGGGCCGGCTTCCGGGTCGTCGTCGTGGAATCCGGACACATTTGCTCCGGTGCATCCGGAATTGGCCTGGGATTGGTGAATCCGTTGATATCAAGAAAAGGGCGACCCGTCTGGAACGCTCGCGAATCGCTGGAAGCGCTTCAGGAAATGAACGTCGAAGGGCGCGCGGGCATACTCAGGCCGGCAAGGAGTGAGGAGCAAGCCAGGTATTTCGCCGAATCCGCAGATATGATCTCGGATCTCGGGTCATGGATTGACCCGAACGAAGGGCAATCGCGGTATCCATTTCTACGTGTACCTCGGGGACTCATTTCCGTCTCTTCCGGAATCGCAGTAGATATCGCAGCGCAGGTCGGACGCTGGCTCGAGGATATTGAAGTCAGGACCGGGTCCGCCATTGCATCGTGGCGCGAAAACAACTCGGGAGTTGAGGTTGAGCTGGCATCCAGAGAAGTGATTCAGGCAGATCGTTTGATTCTGTGCACGGGCAAGTCTTTGTTGACAAATCCCGCGACCGCCGACCTTCACCTGCACGGCATCAAAGGACAGGCAATCCGGGTCAAAAAACCGACTGCTCTACCGGAGCCCCTTCCCTCCCTTTCGAGTGCCGGCTATGTTATCGATGAATTGAATGGATGTCTGACCATCGGCAGCACATTCGAACACAGTTGGGAAAGTGAAGAGCCGGATGAATCGGCCGCAGAAAAACTGCTTCAGATCGCGTCTGAGATCCTCAAGGGAGTCGCTGATGCCGAAGTCATCGAGACTCTCGCTGCCATTCGAGTGACCGTGCCGGGGACACGTCTTCCCATGATCGGTCCCCTTCCCGATAGCAAGCGCGTTTGGGTATTTACCGGGCTCGGAGCCAAGGGACTCATGATGTCAGCTTATCTCGGCAAAAAGATTCCCCTGTTCTTCAACGATTTGGAAGCGATTCCAAAGGGTTGCAGGGTTGTCCGGCGACCTTCCAAAACCTAAAATGGGACATCGGCCCTTATAAGAGGAAAACCGAGTCCGAAGCGCAATCACGACCAATTTGTGGAATTTCATGGCTGAAGTAACAACCACCCGCGTCGCCGACATTCTGGGCGATGAAGCATCTTCTCTTCTCGATCACACCTGTTCGACAATCGATTCCTCGCAGCTCCATCTGCCCGGACCAGACTTTGTCGAACGAGTCTGGATGCACTCAGATCGCAATATTCCGACGCTTAATTCCATTCAGCGCCTGTTTGGACATGGTCGCCTGGGGGGAACCGGGTACATCTCCATTCTTCCTGTGGATCAGGGTATCGAACATGCAGGCGGGGCATCGTTCGCCAAGAACCCGATCTATTTTGATCCTGCGAACATCGTCGAACTCGCAATTGAAGGCGGCTGCAACGCCGTTGCATCCACGTATGGAGTGTTGGGTTCGGTGGCGAGAAAGTATGCCCACCGCATCCCGATGATCATGAAGTTCAACCACAATGAGCTTCTGACTCACCCCAATACGTTTGACCAGATCAACTTCGCGCGAATCGAGGAAGCCTGGAATATGGGCTGTGTGGGAGTTGGAGCGACCATTTATTTTGGCTCCGACGAGTCGAATCGACAGCTCGAAGAAGTAACCGAGGCGTTTGCCATGGCCCACGAACTCGGAATGTGTACGATTCTGTGGTGCTATATGCGCAACAGCGGTTTCAAGGTGGACGGAGTCAATCACGAGTCAAGCGCTGACCTTACCGGCCAAGCCAATCACATTGGTGCGACGATTGAAGCTGACATCCTCAAACAGAAGCAACCTACCCAGAATGGAGGCTACAAGGCCCTCAATTCGGGTGATTCGTCATATGGAAAGCTCGACGAACGAATTTATACAGAGTTGTCTACGGATCATCCCATTGATCTCACGCGCTATCAGGTCGCAAACGGATACATGGGACGCGCAGGCCTGATCAACTCGGGAGGCGCTTCGGGTGAGAACGATCTTCAGCAAGCGGTTAAAACAGCTGTCATCAACAAACGCGCGGGCGGAATGGGTCTCATTTCAGGTCGAAAAGCGTTTCAGCGGCCCATGGAAGAGGGAATTGGCATATTGAATGCCATTCAGGATGTGTACCTCAACGACGATGTAACCATCGCCTGAGACGCTCACAACGAAGATTATACTGAAAGACCCCTGTTCGCGTGCAACAAGCGGGCAGGGGTCTTCCGTATATTGCGGCCGGGCTGAATGCGTTGATTTCAGCACTCATCATTGAAGACGATGTTTGACGAGTGGTCGGACATCGGCGTTACGACCACATTAAACGTCAAAAAGGACGAAGACACGATGGCCGAAAAGTCGGAAAAAGAACCAATTGCGGACGATCTCACTGAAAACGAGGTCGTAGAGAATGCAGAACCATCTGGCGATCTCGACGCACCCCCGGAAGCGAGCGGTGGAGATTCTTCTCCTGCCGTTGAAGATCCAGAACTGTCGGAAGGAGATTCAAGCGCAGAAGCCGAAACGGCTGACTCCT
>Ga0209992_10003182_pt1 | contig 14079 bp, 33 predicted proteins | sample 2SBtaG_2_FD_182564 | JGI IMG/M metagenome (GOLD analysis project Ga0209992, IMG submission 182564) | Deep subsurface microbial communities from Kolumbo volcano to uncover new lineages of life (NeLLi) - 2SBTROV12_ACTIVE470 metaG (SPAdes)... | ecosystem: Environmental > Aquatic > Marine >... | reverse complement strand
AATCACCTTTTGACCTGCATTACTATAACCGGGAATTGGTTCATAATCTAGACCACAAGTCGAGACATCCGACAAATTTGAACAAGAAATCATCCCCAACAACAGAATACCACTAAATATAGCTTTTAACATCTTCATATCTTTAACTAGTTTTTTTTCTTTGCAAACCAATAACTATTTTCTTCGTTTTTGGCTGAATACTTTTTAACACTTCATTTACCATATTTTCTTTTTCAAATAAACTGGTCACATTATTTATCGCATCGTTTACGCTTTTAGCAAAATTGTTGAATTCTTTATTAACGAATTCCGCAACACGTTCAAAATGTTCGTCAATATATTCGATAAGCTTCACTGCAATGATGACATCTTCGTTTTCTTCAAGACCTGTAAGAGTCATTGTCAGATCAGTATAAGCAATCCAAGGTTTTGTAATATTATTTTGGGTAATTCCCCTGCCTGCTGGCGAAAAACTCAAATCTTCAAAAGGCATTTTAATGCTAACTTCGTTATTTACGTCATTTTCTAAACCTGGAAGATCAATCTGTTTAGCTGCATTCTCAATCATTCTGACAATACCTGACCACACTTGATGTTTAAAGCCGTCTGCTTCGAGAGTTTTAATAAAATGTTTTAAACTGTGTCGACCTGCTCTGAGAACAGAATCGTTGTATTTTGCATCATCATTTTGAGGGGTTCCCTCCAGTTCTTTGTTTAACTCAACAATAAGCGATACGTCAATAGGAATTTTTGATTCTTCTTTAAGATCGATAGTAAGTTCACCATCGTGATATTCTATGTCAAAGTGTTTATATTTATCTCCAATATCATCAAGTGCCTCGGCATCAAGCGTGAGGCTTCCAAATGCGTTTTGTGCTAAAATCTTATTCGCAACTAAAACTTTTCGAACAGTTGCTAAAATTTGAGTATATCCATCATCTAATTCTTTAACGTTATATCTCAGAAAATCTTCATAAGCTGATGGAGTATTTTCATAGATGTTGCTCGTATAAGCATCTAGTTGAACGTGAAGTGAGCCGTTAAATTCTTGAAAATTTATATCATTCACAGACACATCTAACTCACCCTGAATCTGCTTTGAAAGTTCGTTCTGACCTCTCCAATCGGGCAAAGTATTGATCATTTCATCTTCATCAATCTCAATAGACATTCCGCCGTTCATAAAGACGGCTACGCCGTCACCATAATCTTCAATTTCATAGCTTGCGTAAGCGTGTTCAAGAGTATGATGATTGTTGTATTGAGCATCAATTCCTTCGCATTCTGCTTCATATTCAGCTTCTAAATCTGCCTCTTCCTCATCATCATATTCTTCTTCTTCATCGTCATTTAGATGATTTGCACTACCAGTATATGCAATAGAATTGTCGAAAAATCTTCTAAAAAGATTATCATCTGTATTGTCCGAATATGAGCCGCCATATCGTTCCAATTTATACAATTTGTCAGAAGGAGGATTAGCCATTATTTCTGGTTGAGATTTTCTAAAGAAATTATTAACCGCATTTCCAAGATTAGGAAATTTTCTACCATAAGTTCTAAGCTCTGGAATAGCAAAACTTATTTCTTTATCTGGGTCTACGAATTTTCTAACTCTAAGTCTAGAAATAGGCTCTACCCCATTCACTCCGCGATGATCGTCTGTAAATACTTCGTCTTCTTCCCAATCAAAATCTTCTGGAATGTCAACATTCTCTACAACATATACAATAGGACCGTGACCATTAGCTTCAGCTATTGCACAAGCATAATAACCCCCGCCATTCGGCGAGCCACGGTTGGGAGGGCTGTGACACGAAGTAATGTCGTCAAAATCGCTCATTCGAAGAACATCAATCGGCGCACGAGTAATTACAAGTGAATATTTGCCTTCCTCGCCTTGAATTGCTTGAGGATTCTGGCGATAAAAGTCTCCTTTTTCGTTCCAAAACTTAAGCATAGCTTCAAGTTCTCTTGCAGAAACAAAAGAACCAAATTCATCATTAATTTTGCGGCGCAGTTGATCCATTTTAAGTTCAAAATCATCTATTGTTTTTTGAATAACTTTATATTCGGGAGTTCTATCATTATCAAACCAAATATTCCGAGCCTCTTGGTTAATGCGATAACTTCCCCCCCCTTCGCCTTGACGAATAAGATTTTGTTTTATTTCTTCTGTTTCCTCTTTCCTAAGAGCTTGTGCATTTCCAACAGCAGTGCTATGAGTCAGTGCCAAAGCTTCAAACTTTTTTTGAACAGAGATAGCTTTATTTAAAAATTTCCCAATCTTTGATTTGCGCATTTGTTTCCCGCGCTGAGTTTCTATCTCTTTTCCGACTAGACCATTGTTCCAATCGATTTCGTAACCGGCTTTATCAAAATATGTGATTATCTTATTTAACTCTCCAGTTGGACCAGCTACAAAAGGGATAACAATTCTTTTTTTACCTTGAAAAATGTTGTCAAACGATAAGTCATCAGCGTCTACATTTCCAACAACGTGAGCAACCTTATCATATTCAAATTCTGTAAGTTCTCTAAGAAGCGGACCGCCCTCATCAATAGATTTTGGTTTGTTGTACTCCGGTGCTGATTGGGGTTCAGTTTTTCTAAACGAACGCCATTTTTGTTCCCATAATTGATTCATTGTGTTTCCTCGCTCCAATAACTAGACAAATGTTATCTTGTTTGCCGTTCTGAGAGCTTCAAGAGTAGCTAGTTTGTCAGTTTTCTTTTTATAAACTTTAGAAAGTGGATCATCTTCCCATTCTTCTCCAAACATAAAAGTGATATCTTCCACACATTCTGATTCCGTTGTATCGATCAATTCAAGAGGATGAAACGATTCTACGTCACTCCTATGATGCTCATAATATTCCCAAATCTTTTGAGCTTGGTCACTTACACTGGTGCGATCTGAATAAATGCCCCTATCTCCAGAAAGTTCCATTGCTAAATCATAAAGCAAAGGACCATATCCTTTCGGTGCGTAAGAGGAGAGAACAGAGAGAGCATCAATGCAAGGTAGTCTGGTATCATTTTGAATAAGAACTTTACCTACTCCTTTGTCTCTATGGTCTTTCAAAACAACAACCACTCGATTCGGTTGTTCTTTAATTGTGAACTTCCAACCTTGAGGAATCTGTTCTGGCGTAACAGCTGCTTCATTCATAAAGCTTTGCCATTTACGCGACTCTTGAAGAGACATATTTTGATCATATGCATCATCCTTCAGTTTAGACAGTTTTTCAAGGTATCCGTTTCTGCGAAGGGTTTTAAACGCGATATTCTCAACAGAAAACTCGCCTCCTTTTTCCAGTCCACTCTTTCTAAACTTGCGAATCTTCTCTTTAAGTCTTTCTGCGTATTCTAAAGCTGCTTCCGTTTCACCTGACGAAAACATCTTTTCAACCTCTTCAATCTCGTTCATCAAGGATGCAGCCTTTTCCTGAACCTCATCCCATTTGACTGTAGGTTTTTCTTTATCAGGTTTTGTCAACCAAGCATCATTCAATACCGAATAAACACCTGTTGAAATGTGAGGTTCTGTTTCGTTTTGTACGTAAATCTCTACCTCGTGTCCCCCGATTTCAATATCGTGACTTTTGTTCCAAACTGCGCGAGCTTGATCAAGCCAATTCTTAACCAATTCCACGTTTGTGTCAACTTCGTTAAAATCAACAATCAAGTGAAGGTCGATATCAGAAAATTGGGACCACGTGAAGTTCGCCAAGGAACCTGTAAAGGTGATATCCTTCAACTCTACATCAGGAAGTTCTAGAGCTTCAAAGAAGTCGTTAGCAATCTCTATAAGGCGCTCTTTTACTTCTGGACGCAAACGACCACCAACCCATACTTGAGGGTTCAATTGATCTTTGATTGCAAAGCTAGACAAATCAATAGAACTTGGGTCTACCAATTCTTCAAGATATGCCTTCCAGTTTTCAACAAGTGAATTCATATTTTTAACCACTTAAGGACTCCATTTTCGTTTGCTATTTGGCTCGCTTTAGCCTTAAAGGGTTTTCCCATATATTTGTATTCACCAGGATTTGATGCTTCTACAATATCTGTTTTAGCTACGAAAGCCCAAACCACATAAAAAGGCTCTTCATTATAAACAGCTGAAGTTACTGCGTGGTCGCCTGCAAATTTACGAGACAATGTAACATAATCATCGTGTCGTATTTCAGTTGTAGTTGCAGGCAAGGCTCTATAAATCTTCACTCTTGAATCTGCTAAAGATTCAGTTTCTATTTTTTTCAATTTGTCATAATATTTTGGATCTTCTGTTAAGTGATCCATCGCAATCTCTTGAGCAATTTTTTTATCGTTAACGTGCTCCATTTCTACTTTGGTGCTCTTTGCCAAATGTTTTGGATCAAAATCGCTAGGACTATTCTTGTCTGCTAAGCCGCCAGGTAAAATATCCTCAGAACACTTTTTTCCAATCTTGATTACAATCACAGATCACCTTCTTCTCTGAAAACTAGTTTCTGAGCAGCCTGAAGGGCTTTAATCATTTTAGCCCCTTTCTTCTTATAGACTTTGGAAAGAGGAGTTTGATGCCATTCTACACCTTGATTGTTTGCTGCCGCAACAGATGAGTTTTGAGCGCAATTATCTGACTCGTCTGAAGTTAATTCATTCTCTGGATTGTCCATTTGAATCGCTTCAACATCGCCTCTATGGGCATATTTGTCCCACACAGCATATGCCTCATCACTCACTAAAGAACGATCGGGTGCTAAACCAACTCCTGAACCTCTCATTGAAGCCCATTCGATAGCAACATCGTACAACAAAGGTCCCCAACCATTTGAAGCCTTTGCTCCAGTTACTACCCAAGCATTCAAGCAAGCCCCATACCAATCAGCATATTCTTGAGGTGTATTTCCGATTGTCACTTCTCCTTGCGGCTCACTAGAAGGACTGGCAGTATGCAAATCTACATAAGAGATGCGGATTTCTTCAGGAGAATTTTCCGTATTGATGAGTACACCAATCCCTTCAGGAAGATTCTCAATCTGTTGCATTCCTTCGTTCAAAAATCCTCTCCAGTTTTCAAATAATAGCTTCATTGTCATCTTATTTTCCCACAACCTTAAACGCTTCTTTCACAACTTCTAACATATCTGGAACAGTATCCATATTAGTGATTTCACTTTGGGTAACCCATTTTGCTGCTTCGTGTTCGTGAACACCATTAGCATTAATCTCTAACTTGCCTGCGCTTTTATTACAAGCGTAGAAAGCGTGCTTCATTTTATAACTAATGGCTGGAAGATAAAACAGATCTTCAAGTTCTACTTCAAGACCAGTTTCTTCTTTTATTTCTCTTTTGAGACCTTGCTCAAGAGTCTCACCTTTATCAAGCTCTCCACCTGGAGTTGCCCATTTCTCAGGCATCCAGCTATCGTCGATAGAGCGCTGTACTAGAAGTACCTTTTTGCCCTTAATCAAGATGACATGGGCTGAGTCCCATTCTTTTCTTTTAGCTTCTCCAAGAAAAGCCTTCCATTCATTTAAAGCTAGTATCATAAAAAACCCCGCAACTGTAAATAGTGCGGGGCTCTTCTATGTTTAGACTTTGTTTGAATGTTCTAAATAAGTGTAAGGAACTCTTTTTAGGATTTTATATTTTTGAACGCTAATATCGGCTACTTGTAAAAGTTCATTAGCAACCAAGACTATGGCGAATCTTTTGTAGGGCTGGTCTAATACGGTGAAGGGATCATCATCCTTGGTTCTCCACCAAAGCCAAACCAGTTCACCTTTCTTGAAGGTTTTCTTTTTCATAAACCACTAAATTGTTTCTACTTTCCCAGCGCTTGTTATTTTTTTTATTTAATCCTGCGCATTTGGAGTTTAGCAGCCAATAAACTTTATAATATCTTTTCTCTGCCCTACCGTTTGGCGAAATCACTATTCCGTTCATATTTTTAATAATTAAATGTCTTACTAGGGATCCTTTTTTTAATTCTTTCAACATACTGGTGAAATCTTTTCTCTCAATTCCTTTGAGTGCATTTTTAAAAGATTTTCATAAGTTTTAGTATCGCATTCCATCATCACATATACCCAAAAATTACGATGAGTATTAATTGTAGAATCGGCAAAATATGTTCCGAGCATATACAATAACTTAAACGGTATTTCTTTTGGCAAATAAGGTAGTTCTTTGGTGTTCGTTAGAAATGATTCTGATTTGATTGATTCGATGCCTTTTGTAGACATTTCAAAAGATACTTCTCTAAACAAAGGGTGATTCTTCCAATACATAAGTTCTGATTCCATAGTAATTTCTTCGAATATCTCGGTTAGGTCATTTGAGGATGGCAACATTGACTGGAAATTCAGGCTCTCCAAGATAGGTTTCGTCTTCAAAAAATTCACCCTTTTGTTGAAGTGTTTTCTTTTGAAGGTCTTTAACCTTCTTGTAGCACCCCCAAGTAAAACTTCGAATCTCAATGACAACTTCGTCTTCATCATTTAAATCTTCAAGTGCTTCGCGCAGTTCTTTAACTTGCATATTTTCCTCTTAGGGACCAAAAGTATCATTAAGCCAGTCATCTATATCAATACCATCATCAAATAAATCAAATGTTTTATCATTAGTCCTCTTAGGTATAGAGATCATTGGATCAGTTTTTTCATCCCAGATATCTACTTTTTCGGGTACTTTTTTCTTCTTCTGAGGCGAAAAGACTTTTTTTAAACTTTTGTCTACAACTGAACGCTTTGTTGCTTCCCATCGTTGAAGTTCGCTTCCTCTCTTTCTAAGATTTTGTTTTGTTTCTTCTGAAGTTTTGTTTGAAAGGATTACGTGCCGCTTAAGGAACCATAGAAAATATCTATTATATCCACCTCCGAAAACATCTTCCCGAAAGTCTACAATGATTTTTATTTTGTCGTTATCTTCAAATTGAGAGAAGCTATCTCTTATTTCGCCAATGTAACCGATAGCTCCGCAAAAGCTATCGTGATTAGTTGACCATTCACTCCAAGAAGTATCAGGATTTGGAGTAATCTCCACCCAATCTCCAATTTTAAACTTTGCCATACTTAGTCTTCCTATAACACCGCTGAGGAAATCCAGAGTCGTCCGCTCCTGCGTTTTGCGATGTTGTTTGTCGCTCTGTTTGCATCATCTTAGCAGAGCGTAGAAAGCTTTTACAGTCCAAACTTTTCAATCTTCGATTAGTCTTAAAATAGTTCGTTTTCCTTTCGTATTTTGACGAACAACATCTTCACATTTCTCTTTTGTAAGTAGACCTGAGTGAGTGCAGAACATACTTCCTTTTTGATGTTTAAGGTATTTACCCGCGTTTGCACAAAATCGATTAAACTTTGCTTTATCGTAGTGATTTACTGGTTGACACGGTTTTACTACTATGATACTTTTCTTTGGTGCTCCGTAACCATAACCAGTCGTAATCCAAGTGGCTTGATAAACTGTTGGTTGAAGGGTAAAAAATAGAGAGCTAAAAAATAAAACTTTAAACATTTATTTGAGAATTTGTGCTCTGAGAAATTTGAACTCTTCAATACACTCAAGCACATCGTCAAAAGCTCGATGACCACGAGATTTTTCGAAATCTACATCGTGCCCATTCTTGATTCCACCACCAATCCTTAAAGAAGTGATATCAAAATACCTATAATGTTTTTCTTTATTTGATAATGGCATAAAAGACTTAATGAAAGGTAAATCTACTCCCTCAACGGTGTTTCCTGCGAGGATGATATCTTTTGGCTCACCTTGATTGTAATGCCTAAGGAAATCGGCAAACTTTTCATCTGCTTCTTCAATAGAAGGGACATCAAGAGCCTGAATGTCTCTCAAGAGGTTGTTCGAAGTGTGCATATTTGCTACATACGGACTCATATTTTTTAGCGCTTCATCACCTGGATGGACAAGAGTGTGAAAACGACCTAGCTCTTGAAGGGCTCTATCAGTGATAATGCAAGCTACTTCCAAAATACCACCACCTTCTGTTTCGGTTCCTGTGGTTTCAAGGTCTGTCCAAGCATATTTTAGTGTGTCAAAAATCATTTTACTCATTTATTTGCCTTTTCGTTGTAAAGATATGTTCCGTCCATTATTTTTTGACGGAGGTAAGAATTAAGCATTAGTTGTTCTTTTCTATATTCTTTTATCATTGGCTTGTTAGCCCATTTGACGGTTACAGACTTAAGACCAACCTCTACGATTAAGCCGTGTAGATTTCTTGCTGCGTCGATGACTAAATCGCCACGTTTAAATAAGATAATATTCATTGTTGTTTTCTTGAAGTGATTAAAATTGGACAGTCAGGAAATGGAATCATTGGGTCGCCTGTTTTTTCAATGTGACCATCCCAAGCTAGATGCTGAAGAGATTCCGTAATCGTTCCTTTGCTGAAAGGTGTTTCTTTCAATAAGAAGTCGATATAGCCTACATTAACGTGCCAATCCCAGTTAGTATCTCTGTTTGCCCTATCCAACAGGGCAATATAAATCACAATTTGCGGTCTACTGGTTATCTTTGTTATGGTTTTAAACTCATCGTTGGTCAGGGCAACATTCATCATCATCAAAGATCTTTCTTACTTTTATGGCTGGGAAATATTCAAATTCTGATTCTAAATAAATCATTAGATATCGACGACCATCTTCTCTAAATCTTATTTTCCGAAATTTGCAATAACTATAAACATATTCTTCCCCATTTATTAAACGAATGGGGTGCTTTTCTAATCTGCAATCATCAAGCTTTCCGTCAAGAATTCTGACAATCTCGATAGGTTGTTTAGTAAAGAAGAAAATTCTAGCCATTAATCACCTGAGAACCAGCTTGCTGTCCATACAAGGCTTGAAGGGTGTTTGATATTTACATCTGACACTTCAAATGTTTTATCACTCTTGTCGTAACGAGTACCTACAGTAATTCCATTTCCGTGGGGTCCAGAAAGGAAGTTGCAAATCTGTTCTGACAAATAACGCAATTCTTGTTCCGTATACATACCTTTTGCTTCAATGTCAACTATGAGGTTAGTCTTATTCATCGATTCTCTTGATAAAACGTGCTTCGGTCCAGCCACGACTAGGAACTTTGTCATTTCCGATATGCCTATCGTACCAAGAAAGTTGTGAATCTCCTACACGCCAAGCGATTTGGTAAAAGATAACACCATCATATTCATAATGATCTCGAATATATCCTTGACGATTGTTAACAGATACTACTTCTCCGTACTGAAAAATAGCTTTGTTGCCTTTCTTGACTCGCCTGTATTTTGGATTGTATTTGCCACAAGTCTTGCCATATCTTTTGTGAGGAACTTTTCCTTTTTTGATATAATGCTGAGCTGACGAATCGTTCATTCTGTTTGGCATCTTTGTATTTTTTGCGCTCAAGCGACGATTGTGTTCAATCTGCCAGTAATCTGAAAGACAATGTGGTTTTTCATTACTCATTTGATGTTTCCTTTCTTAATTTAAAACTCTGTTCCCCAATAGACGCTAATCTTTAGGGTTCCTGAATGTGTTTTTTGCCTGAATTGTGGATGCTTTTGTTTGAAAGCTTTTGAGATTTGTCTCACGTGAAATAGAGGAATATTACTAGTTCCAAAATCCCAAAAGACTTCAAAAAAACCTTGCTTTGCAAAATCTTGAATATCTTTTTCCATATTTTGGATATGATTATTAATCGAGGAATCACTTAAAGGGGTTATTTTAATTTCACTATCTTTATTGTTTTTTTCAATAGCTTCTTTTGTAATGGAGCGCAAATCTTCTAGTTCAAAACTTACTTCGGCATCATTCACGAAAAATCTCCTAAAGTTTATTATTACCTAACTGAGATTAACACAGTACAAACACAATGTCAAGCCTTATTCAAGACCTTAAACTCAGTCCTTGGAACACATATAGTTTGTCCGATATTAGGCAGATATACATAAAACCACTCTAGTATTAAGCCACCATATTCTTTTTCTTCTGTAGATGTTTTGACAAACTCGACAAAAATACCAACATTGCCTATTTCGATTTTGTGTTTTCCATAGCGTGAGCTTTTAGTTATTTCAACTAAACTACATTTGTCAGGAACTTTATTTAAATCTTCCAAAAATATGCCGCCAGTACTCAATATGCCCTCTCCAAAAAACGTTTGAAAGTCCACAGGACGACGAAGGCAGGAAAAGGCTACATTTGCAAGGACCAAACAATTCTAAATCACAACACTTGCAAGCGTTCTTCTCATAGTAAGTATAGCCCAAACAAGTTTGAAGTTGAACTGTTATTTTTTCTTTATGACATTTTTTGCATTTAGTATCCATTTTGCCTCTTCTATCTACAACAGAAAAAGAGATTCTTCTAGATAAGAAAAATTAAGCTTCTTGTTATTCGTATTTTGAATATCTACAAAATATAGCGTCACATTTTGATAATTTTTAACGTCTACAATAACACCAATTTTGCCAGCCTGCTGAAGCGGATGATTAGATTTATCATTTACTATTTTCACTAGTTGACCCCTTTTTAGCATTTTGATGTCCTAGTGCCAATCTCAAACTCCTGAAATAGAGAAGGCTTTTTACGATTATTTTCTTTACTCAAAGACCATCTAAGGCACCGCATACCCATCTTAACCCAGGCGCGATCAACTCCAGATGATTCAAGCAAGAAGTTGCCCCACTTGAGATAGTTCTCTGAATCAATCATCTTATCGACATAGCCATGATAACTGTTTCCGCTGTGAAAAATAAAAAGCTTAGCTCCTCTCAAGAAAGGCAGCTTGTCGCCCATCGTTTGAGCCATCGTTTTAAAATAGTTAGCATTATGATTGCCAACAAAATCAATCATAGGAATATTCAAAAACCCTTCACCATCAAGAACTGTCTGAGGACATAAGCCAAATTCACTCAAACCAGCACGTTTTATACGATTTTGCAAAATATTCATCTTATCTTCTTTAGTGGAAGCATCCAGATAGGCAAGATGTTCACAAATGCCAACACTTGAGTATACTCTTTTGTGACCTCGTGTATAGCCGAGGAACTTCATTTTTAAACCTGGGTAGTTTTCAAACATCTTTGCATTTAATATATCTTGCGGATGTTGGTTTTCTTTTTTTGAGAATATATTAACAATAAAATCAAACACTATTGTTTCCTTTCTTTGAAGCTTTCTCTATTTCTGTATTTCTAACCAAGACTTTTACATTTCTATTATTTAAACTTAAGACCAACAAATCGTAAAGTCGGTACTGAGTGCCCATATAAGCTCTACAATTCAATACTATCCCATACCACTTTTTATCTCGACTAAATGAGTTTGTCGTTAAGACCAGATCACCTCTTTTATGCTCTTGAGGAACGTTATAAGATACTCTTCCACCTGATAATGCCGACACTTTAGACCTCATTTCTATTGACCAATTTTAAATGTATACTGTAAAATGTAGTTTTTTTTCTTGATTTCCAATACCGATTAAGGTCATAGAGTTCATATCTATCCCATTCACCTTCTCTATATTTGATTTGATTGATTGGTGGGGGTATATATGCAGTATTCGCTTTCTTCAGAACAATCAATAAGTGACCTTTTTTGAAACATTCAACGTCTAAACAACCACACAAGTAAGATGTTTTCTTATCGCAACACTTGGGATCTTTGCAATGTTCAAGCGCAACTAAGTCACCTTTTTTAAACATCGTTCGTCCCATCAAGCTCTGTTGGTGCCTCTCGGTGCAAACTTGGAGCAAAAGGCTCTATCTCGAACGATGCAAACCACCTTTTTCCCACACCTAAGACATAAACTTCATAACGACCAATTTTTTCTGCCTTACGCTCTTCAAAAAGGAAGATTCCCATTTTTCCTTGACAATTTTTCAATGAAATAGGTAGTCGATCCTCATTCTTAATGTAAAGAAGCTCGCCTTTTCTATAATTTTGTTTTAGCATTAAAATTTACAATCGCGTATCGAAGTGTGAAACATATTTTTAATATATCGCTCATCTACAAGGCACACATCGTCAGTACCTTGCCACCAAACTTGCCACAACCTTCTGCCTTTTAAACCAGTTATCGGGCTAGGTTCTCCAATAAATTTTAACAAAACACCCAAACGACCAGCTGGACTATTCTTTGAATAATAGTCCGAATGAACAGTTTGCACCAAAATGCCTTTTTCAAAAATTTTCATTGATTGGTTCAAACCTTTCTAACCTCACAACTTCTAAAAACTTCATATTTATTATTTTTGCTTTTTTTGCCTGTTTGCATTACAAATACACAATGAGGATAAAAAAGTTGATGTTTTGACTCGTAACCTAAATAAATCCCCAATCTTTCACAAATGCCAGAACCTGGTATATTGGTTACTACTCTTACCAAGTCGCCTTTCTTAAAAGTTGATGTCATCTTGTTTTATCCTTTAAGGCTTTATGAAAGTTTGAAAGCGGGTTTATTTGATACGCTCTCTAACACGTTTGAATAATGATAAAATTCTTTTTTCAATCTGAGATTATAAACTTTGTGCAGCACGAACGCGCCTTCACTCATTTCATTGTTGGGATCCAAGCATATATAAATGCACAAATCATCATTAAGTGGAAAGTCCACAAGCGGTTTATCTGTTATTGCTGAAGGGATGCTAAATCTTATTACCCTAATCAAGTCACCCTTCTTAAACTTGAGTTCAGGCTTGTTCATTTGCCACCTTCTTTCTATTTTTTTTTGATACTTTTTGAGAGATAATCTAAGAACTTCTTTTTTCTTATATTGTAAAGATAGTGGATGTTTACAAAACGACCTTGCCTAATATAGATGCACAAGTCGTATTCTATATCAGCCAAGCCTGCCGCCGTTCTTTCAGACGCGGTAAAGAAATTGGCTACCTTAACCAAATCACCCTTTTGATAATCTTCTTTCAACATTGGACCTTCTTGATAAATTTAATATTAAAATGACAGAATTTTTTTCTCTTCATATTGTATATTTTGTGAGAAAGTCTAGATTTATTCAATCCAATATAGATGCACAGATTACCTTCATAAACGGTTTTATAAGAAAAATTGCTTAACTCTATCAAATCCCCTCGACGCAGCTTATAAGGTGGTTCAATCATTTACAAATACCTTCTTGATATTTGTAATAGACATCAGCGCCTCACCACCACGATTTTTCGATCTTATTATATAAACTAAGTGTCGGGCTTGAGCATTGATGTAGATATCATCATTAGAAGAAATATCCCTAATGTAAATAGCCATAAGATTGCTATGATTAATGGTAATTAAATCGCCTCTTTTGAACTTAGCAGTGATCATTTTTTCAATACTTTCTCGAATTCGTGATAAAAGAGCACTATAGCTTTTTTCACCCTTAAAATATGGATAATGTGCCGTGTTGTTTGCGGTGTCATACCAGAGAATGGCGTCTCAGAAACCTGACTAATGTAAACGCCTACATCGCCAAGTTCTAAGATTTCAAGTCCTTCAACGTTCCTCAGATAGGATACTTCACTCAATTCGACTAAATCACCTTTTTTAATATCAATGTTCATTTGCTTATTGGCTCGAATTCTTTCTCATAGAGCGTTACAATTCTTCCCACTCTTATCATATAAATATCGTGGCGAACGAAGGGTTTTTTTGTCCATTTCAATGCATGCGCTTTAATATAGACGCCTAAATCATTTATTAAATCTAAATCTTGATATTCGTCAATCATTGCAAAATACCCAGCTTCTGGGCTCAACTTCACCAATTCACCTTTTTTGAAGGTACTGGTCATTTGTTTGCCTTCATAAACTCATTTTCAAAAAAACTTACAAATATCTTACCTTTAAGCAGATAAACTCTATGAAGGCTTTTACTAACCTTTCCGATATAGATACCTAAATCACCTTTGTTTATAGAAGTCCCTTCTCCAGCGACTTCTTCAACTATTACAACTAGGTTGCCTTTCTTAAAATGGTTCATTTGCTTACTTTCCGAATGTCAACATCGGCGAATCTACGATATCCTTCTTTCTGAACATAAACAATATGTCTAGGTCGGAGGTTTGGTATAAAAGATGAATTAATTTTA
>Ga0209992_10003180_pt1 | contig 14085 bp, 15 predicted proteins | sample 2SBtaG_2_FD_182564 | JGI IMG/M metagenome (GOLD analysis project Ga0209992, IMG submission 182564) | Deep subsurface microbial communities from Kolumbo volcano to uncover new lineages of life (NeLLi) - 2SBTROV12_ACTIVE470 metaG (SPAdes)... | ecosystem: Environmental > Aquatic > Marine >... | reverse complement strand
TGCACAAGAATTTTTTAGCTCAGTATATCCTACAATATCATCTGGTCAATCATCAAAGGTTATGATTGTATCTACACCACATGGAATGAATATGTTTTATAAGATGTGGATGGATGCAAACAATAAAAAAAATGATTACAAACCTATTGAGGTACATTGGTCTGAAGTGCCAGGTAGAGATGAAGCATGGAAAGAACAAACAATTAGAAACACAAGTTTAGAGCAATTTCAAACTGAGTTTGAGTGTGAGTTTTTAGGAAGTGTTGATACACTTATCAATGCAAGTAAACTAAAATCTATGGCAGTCATAGACCCACAAAGAAGTCCCGATGGGTTAGACGTTTATGAAATGCCTAAGAAAGGTCATCTTTATGTTATGGCAGTTGACGTTGCAAGAGGTATTAACAATGACTATTCTGCTGTCATAGTATTTGATGTTACAAAGGCACCTTATAAGATAGTTGCAAAGTATAGAAGCAATACTATTAAACCAATTGTGTTTCCTAATATACTAAAAAAATTAGGAGACTATTATAACAAAGCATATTGTCTAATAGAGATAAACGATCTAGGTCAACAAGTAGCAGACGCAATGCAATTTGAGCTAGAGTATGATAATATGATGATGGTCACACAAAGAGGAAGAGCAGGTCAGGTACTAGGTGGAGGCTTTAGTGGACGGGGCAATCAATTAGGTTTGAGAATGACAAAGGGTACAAAAAAAATCGGAACTTCAAATCTGAAAAGTCTGATAGAATCTGATAAACTAATTATAAATGACTTTGATATAATTGCGGAACTTTCTACTTTTATTTCTCGTGGAAAATCTTTTGAGGCTGAACAAGGGGCTCATGATGATTTAGTGATGTGTCTAGTTATCTTTTCTTGGATGGCTAATCAAAGATATTTTAAAGAATTGACCGATGTAGATGTAAGAGGTCAAATGTTTACTGAACAACAAAACGCAATAGAGGCTGATATGGCACCTTTTGGTTTTATAGATGACGGATTAAATGATCCTGACGGTAAAAATAACTCATTTTTTGATGACGCAGGCGTATTGTGGCAACCTGTGACTTATCGTAAGGGAGAGTAGTAAAGAAACGGATTATAATAAATATCTACAAAGGGTTATAACTAATACAAATACTTAATATATTAAGGAGAAAAAACTATGGCTTTTCAAGTATCACCAGGTGTTTTGGTAACTGAAAAGGACTTAACGAATATCGTACCAGCTGTGTCAACAACTTCTGGCGGTATCGTGATTACAGCAGAAAAAGGACCAGTAGATGAGATTACGACTATTTCATCTGAAAACGAATTAGTTGATATATTTGGAAAACCAAATGCAAATAACTTTGAGGAATTTTTCACAGCTGCAAACTTTTTAGGATACGGAAATAATCTGAAGGTAGTAAGACCAATTACAGGCATGGTAAATGCTGTGTCAACTGGTACTGCTGTCTTAATTAAAAATACGGCTGACTATTTGGATACTTATCTTACAGACTCAGGTGCTGGATCAGTAACAAATATAGGACCATGGGCTGCAAGAGAACCAGGAACATTAGGAAACAGTTTAAAAGTTTCTTTGTGTCCTAACTCTACTGCTTTTGGACCACACTCACAAAGTGGAACTTTAACAAATGATGCTACTGCTGCTATCGGAGATACAACAATCACTATGGATGATGGATCTCTATTTCAAGTGGGTGACATACTAGAGTTTGGAGACGCAACATCTGTGCCTTCAGCTGATGGTGCACCTTCTGGATTCTTTTATAAAGTAACAGGAATATCAACACATGTTTTAACAATCGCAAGATTCAACCCTGCAACTGGTCAAACAGAAACAGGTGGATTAAGACACGCTCTTGTTGACAACTGTAAAGTCCTAAGACATTGGGAGTATTACTTTAACTTTTCAACTCCACCAACAACAACAGATGATGTATCTGCTGCTGGTGGTTCACTAGACGAAATGCATATCGCAGTAATAGATGAAGATGGTACAATCACAGGAACTGCTGGAACAATCCTAGAAACTTTCGAAGGTGTTTCACAGGCTCATGATGCTAAAGATTCTTCTGGTAATTCAAACTATTATCCAGATGTAATTTATAGAGAAAGTAAATATATCTATTGGATAGATCACATCTCTACTTTATCAGATGGTGTAACTAAATTTGGTACAACTTTTGATAATACAGTTGGTGATGCATTTGTAGTATCTTCTACTTCACTTTCTGGTGGAACAGATGACTATGTTGCAACAAACGCTGAGATCGCTACTGCATATGAAAAATTTAATGACGCTGATAATGTTGATTTAAGTTTACTATTATGTGGACCTTCTCAAACAAGTGCTGATGCAACTGGAGACACAAAAGCAACTGCTGTTATGGATATCGCAACAGCAAGAAAAGATTGTGTTGCCTTCATATCACCTGCAAGAGCAGATGTAGTTGGTGTTGCAAACGCTGTCACACAAACTCAAAACGTAGTATCTTTTGCTGATGGTTTACCATCAACAAGTTACGCTGTTATTGATAGTGGTTACAAATACATGTATGACAAATACAATGATGTTTACAGATTTGTACCATTAAATGGTGACATTGCTGGTCTATGTGCTAGAACAGATAATATTGCTGATTCACACTTCTCACCTGCTGGTTACACTAGAGGACAAATTAGAGGTGCAGTAAAACTTGCTTTTAATCCAAATCAAGCTCAAAGAGACGAGTTATACAAAGCAAGAATTAATCCAGTAGTAGCATTTCCTGGTCAAGGAACTGTTCTATTTGGTGACAAAACTGCTTCATCTAAACCTAGTGCTTTTGACAGAATAAATGTTAGAAGATTGTTTATCACTTTAGAGAAGGCAATTGCTATCGCAGCTAAATTTCAACTCTTTGAATTTAATGATGAGTTCACAAGAGCACAATTTAGAAACTTGATAGAGCCTTTCCTAAGAGATGTACAAGGTAGAAGAGGTCTTACTGATTTTTCAGTAGTATGTGATGACACTAACAATACTGGAGACGTTATTGATAGAAACGAATTTAGAGCTGACATATTTGTCAAACCTAGTCGTTCTATTAACTTCATACAACTTAACTTTGTGGCTACAAGATCAGGCGTTGCCTTTTCTGAAGTCGCTGGCGCTTAATAGGGAGGAATAAAATCATGCCAAATATTAATGAATTTAAATCTCGTTTAAGAGGCGGCGGAGCTCGTGCTAATCAGTTCAAGGTAACTTTACCTTTTCCTGGTTACGCTGCTGTAGGTGGTGAAACATCTGATCTTGCTTTCTTATGTAAAGCAACTGCTATACCTGGACAAACAGTAGGTAATGTACCTATTGACTTTAGAGGCAGAAAACTTAATATTGCTGGGGACAGAACATTTGAACCTTGGTCAATTACAGTTTTAAACGATACTGACTTTAAATTGTACAGAGCATTTGAAAGATGGATGAACGGTATAAACAACATGACTGACAACGAAGGTATCGCAAATCCTGCTGATTATCAAGTTGATGGTTTCGTTGACCATTTAGATAGAAATGGTAATACTCTAAAGTCATACACTTACAGAGGACTGTTCCCAATCGCCTTAGATAATATTGCTTTGAATTACGGAACTAATGACACTATCGAAGAATTTGGTGTTACATTCCAATTCCAATATTTTGAAACAGATACGACTACATAAAAATAAGTTAATTCAAAAAGGAAGATTATAATATGGTACAACTACTTGGATTTGAAATAACAAGAAAAAATGATACTCTGGAGAAGCCAGCAGAAGCCAAACAGGCTTTTACTATACCTTCTCCAGATGACGGTGTAACAACTATATCTGCTGGCGGTTACTTTGGCCAATACTTGGATATGGAAGTCACAGCTAAGAATGACTCTGAGCTGATTAGAAGATATAGAGAAGTTGCTCAGCATCCAGAATGTGATATGGCTATTGAAGATATAATAAATGAGGTTATTGTATCTAATGAAAAAGACGTTTCCGTTTCATTGTCTTTAGACAAACTTGGTGTTTCAGATAAAATTAAAGAAAAGATTAGAGATGAGTTTGACGAAGTAATGCGTTTGTTAAACTTTGAAGAAAAAGGACATGACATATTTAAAAGATTTTATGTTGATGGCCGTATCTATTTTCATAAGGTAATAGATCCGACTAGTCCTAGAAAAGGTCTTACAGAATTAAGATATATTGATCCACGAAAAATGAAAAAAGTTCGTGAGATTAAAAAGAAAAGAGATGTCAAAAGTAAAGGCATTGAAGTTGTTGAACAAACAGCGGAGTGGTTTATATACAATGAAAAAGGAATACAAGCTGGTAATTCTAATGCTGGTGTTAAAATCGCAACTGACTCAATAACTTTTGTAACATCTGGTGTCATTGACCAAAATAGAAATATGGTCATGGGTCACTTGCACAAAGCAATTAAACCTGTCAATCAGTTAAGAATGATTGAAGACGCTGTTGTTATTTACAGAATAGTAAGAGCACCTGAAAGACGAGTGTTCTATGTTGATGTAGGTAACTTGCCAAAAATAAAAGCTGAGTCTTATTTAAGAGACGTAATGGCAAGATACAGAAACAAACTTGTTTATGATGCTTCAACTGGTGAAATTAGAGACGACAGAAAACACATGTCGATGCTTGAAGACTTTTGGTTACCTCGTAGAGAGGGTGCAAAAGGAACTGAAGTAACTACTTTACCAGGCGGACAAAATCTTGGTGAAATTACAGACGTTCAATACTTTCAAAAGAAATTATACAAGGCATTGAATGTACCGATTTCAAGATTAGAATCAGAATCTGGTTTCAATCTTGGTAAGGCTGCTGAAATTACAAGAGATGAATTAAAGTTTACTAAATTTGTTCAAAGATTAAGAAAAAGATTTACTCAACTCTTTGCTGATATACTTAAAACACAATTAGTTTTAAAAGGTATCATAACTATTGAAGATTGGGCAAAAATAGGCGCACATATTCAATATGATTATTTAAAAGATGGATATTTTGCTGAGTTAAAAGAGGCAGAAATTTTAAGAGAAAGATTAAGTCTTGCTCAAGAAGTAAGTCCATATGTAGGAAAATACTATTCAGTTGACTACATAAGAAAAAAAGTATTGAGACAAAGTGATGACGATATAATTGAAATTGATAATCAAATTGCGAAAGAAATAAAACAAGGTATTATTGCTGCTCCTGAAGGTCAAGATATGGATACAGAAGCTCAAAATACTGATATAAATATAGGAGATGAATAATTATGGCAAATGAAAATGTAAAAAATATGATTGACTCACTTACAAGTGGGGACAATGTAGCGGCTCAAGACTCATTTAAAAATGCGTTGTCTGATAAAATAGGACAAGCACTTGATGATAAAAGACAATCAGTTGCTACTGACTGGTTAAATGCAGGTAACGAATTAGAAGCAACACAAGACGCTGCTCAATTGAGTGGTAATAATGCTGAAGTAGAAACACCTGAACCTGTTGAAGTAGATCAAGGCGAGGAAGAAAATGCAGATGATGTTTCAGCAGTTCAAGACTAAACTTGCTGAACAAAAAGTTGACAGTCCTAAAGAAACTGCTCAATTTAAAAAATTATCGCCAGCTGAAAAGATGGCAGTAAAAGATATCTATATTATGATAGGTAAAACTAAAGGTGATATAATTAGTAAGATTGATGGTATAATAAAACAGGTGGCGAGAAAAAGAAATGTTAAAGTGTCAAGTATAGAAGATTATATTGACAATGAAATATTAAGTTAAAGGAAATAAAAAATGGCTATTGCAACAAGAACATTAAAAGATACAGTTGTCGGTGCTGCTGGTGATGGTGGTAAAGTTACTATTCTAGTAAACATGGATGATAACACTACTGCTAACTCAAATATATTAGACGCAAGTGGATTATCTGGTCATGCTAATGGAGCAAAATTAGATATCACTAAAATATGGTGGGGATTAGTACAAGGTACTGCTGATGATAATACAGGTCATGTACAGATACAATTTAAAGGTGCTTCAGCTGATACTATCGCAATTCAACTTGCTGGTACAGGACACTATGATGGCACTGCTGGTAGAATTACTAACAACGCAACGAACACAACAGCGACTTCAGGAGATTTAGAGTTAACCGCTCTTGGTACTTCTGGATTTGTTCTTATCGAATTAAGAAAAGACTCAGCGTTTTCGAGTTAATTATTATGGCGATAACTAATACTAAGGTAGTGGACTCTACTGAAAAGTACATTGTTCAGTCAAAGGGTATTGGTGGTGAAGAAGATCAAATCGTGGCTGACGCTGAAGAGCTTGAAAGTGGTAATAACGAAAGTAAGATAAGTTTAATAGAATGTTATTATCAGATAAAAGGCACTGGCACACTAACGATTAGTGCTGTAAGTGAAACAAATAATTTGACTTTTACTGGTCGTGGTAAATATGGATTAAGACCTGACCAGTTAAAGTTTGGTGACGATAAACAAATATTATTAACAACTGACTCAAATGTAGAAAGTTATTTGTTGATAACTGAATTTAGGAGAAATAATTAATGGCTGATGTAGTAACAAGTCAAACGATAGTAGATACAGCTGGAACAAAAACAGTTATGAAATTTACTAACATATCTGACGGATCAGGTGAAACACTAGTTACAAAAATGGATGCTAGTGCTCTTAACTTTATGACAGAGGATGCAAATAGAGTCCTTGCGAAAATATATTGGTCAGTAAATACTACGAATGGTAAATCAGGAGTAGAATTATTATTTGCTGGCAGTGGCGATAATGCTGCAAACGCAACGATAGGATTTTTTTCTGGTCGTGGTTTTCACGATTACCATACGGCAGGAAATAGTATACCTAACAATGCAACATTAACAGCAAACACATCGCCTGCAGGTGACATATTGTTATCAACAAAAGGTTTTGTTGCTGGCGATAACTATACATTAATTTTAGAGATAAGATAAAATAAAAGGTGGAGAGATGAAACTTATTACAGAAACAATAGAAAACATTGAAGTCTTAACCGAAGAAAGAAACGGGAAAAAAGACTACAAGATAAAAGGTATCTTTATGCAAGCGGATATTAAAAACCGTAATGGTAGAATCTATCCAGTAGGCACACTTGCAAAAGAAGTTAAAAGATATAACGAACAATTTATAAACAAGAAACGAGCTTTTGGTGAACTAGGACATCCAGACGGACCAACAGTAAACCTAGAAAGAGTTTCACATATGATTACTAGTCTAAAACCAGAAGGTAAAAACTTTATAGGTGAGGCTAAGATAATGGATACACCATACGGTAAAATTGTCAAGAATTTAATTGACGAAGGTGCTCAATTAGGCGTATCATCAAGAGGTATGGGATCTCTACAATCAGGATCGCAAGGTAATGTTGTAGGTAAAGATTTCTATTTGGCTACTGCGGCTGATATAGTTGCAGATCCATCAGCTCCAGACGCTTTCGTAGAAGGAATTATGGAAGGTAAAGAGTGGGTATGGGACAACGGCGTACTGAAAAGTATGGAAGTTGAGAGATATAAAGAAGAAATAGAGAAAACTAAACGTGCCGAATTAGCGGAAACTAAAGCCTCTATTTTTAAAGACTTTTTGTCAAAAATCTAAACACACGCAACTTACATAAGCTGCGTAGGTTTTGAGATGACAGGATGTATAAATAATATTAACAATTAAATTAATTAATTAATTAAATTATCAAGGAGAGACCTAATGTCTGACACAGAAAAACAAGTAGAGAAAGTGGAAGAGCAAAAGAACGTAGTAACGGCTAATGCTGCTCCATCTGAACCTACTAAACTTAAAAATGACGCAGAGGATCTTGGTCCAGCAGTTGTAAAACCAACTGACAATACACCAGACAATGCGAAAAAAGTTAAGAAAGTATCAGATCAGGTCAACAAAGACGCTAACGATGGTTCTTTACCAAACGATCAAAAACCTTCATCTATGAAAAAAGAAGAAACGGAAGAAGTCGAAGAAATGGCAAACATGAACGCTATGAAAATGAAGAAAATGAATGCTATGAAAAAGATGGAAGACGATTCTGAAAAAGAAGATGATAAAAAAGAAATGATGATGAAAGATAAAATGAAAAAAGAATCAGCGGAAGAAGTAGAAATTGACCTATCCGATGATGTTAAAGCACTAGTTTCATCTGACGCTGATCTATCTGAAGAATTTAAAGATAAAGCAGCTACTATTTTTGAAACTGCTGTTAAGACAAGAATTAAGGAACAAACAAAAATCCTTGAGGCACAGTACGAAGAAAAACTTGAGTCTGAAAAAGAAACAATAAAAGAAGCTATGACTGAAAAAGTAGATTCATACCTAAACTATGTTGTTGAAGAATGGATGAAAGAAAATGAATTAGCGGTTGAAAGAGGAATTAGAACTGAGATCGCTGAAGACTTTATAACTGGTCTTAAAGGCTTATTCAAAGAACACTACATTGATGTTCCTGAAGAAAAATATAATGTACTTGATGACTTAACAAATCAGAATAAAAAACTTGAAGATAAACTTAACGAACAAATCGAGAAAAATGTTGAGTTAAGTAAAAAAGTTTCTGACGCTGACAGACACACAATCGTTGCTGAAATTTCTGACGATTTGGCTGATACAGAAAAAGAAAAATTTACTTCAATGGCTGAGAATGTTGAGTACGATAGTGCTGATAAATTTAGAGAGAAATTAGAAACTATTAAAGAATCTTATTTCCCTAAAAAGAAAATAGTAGAAAGCGCATCTAAAGATGCTGTTGATACTGTTGCGGCTAACGCTCCTATTGAGAGCAATACCGATGCTATGGCTGCATACACAGCCGCTATAACTAAAAACCTTAAATCTGTAAAGATTTAATAAATTAATATAAGAAACGGAGAGATAAAATGTATCTTACTGAAAACTTACAAGAAAAATGGCAGCCAGTATTGGAGCATCCTGATTTACCAAAAATTGAAGATGCGTACAAAAGAGCTGTAACAACAGTTATTCTTGAAAACCAAGAAAAAGCTGTTAGAGAAGATAGAAGCTTTATGTCTGAGGCTGCACCTGCTAACGCAATGGGTGCTTCTTCATCTACTGCTTCTGACGGATCTATCGACACATGGGATCCTGTTTTAATATCACTAGTTAGAAGAGCAATGCCTAACTTAATCGCATACGATATTTGCGGTGTTCAACCAATGACTGGTCCAACTGGTCTTATCTTCGCTATGAAGTCAAGATTCGGATCACAAGCTGGTGCTGAGGCATTATTTAACGAAGCTGATTCAGACTTTTCTGCTGAAGACGCTGCTTCTGACACAGGTTCTCCAGACTCTCACTCTGGTACTAACCCTGCTGTTCTTAACGATTCGCCTGCTGGAACTTACACAACTGGTTCTGGAATGTCAACTGCTAACGCAGAAAAACTAGGTGATGGATCTGATGAGTTTGCTGAAATGGCTTTCTCAATCGATAAAGTAACGGTTACTGCTAAATCGAGAGCTCTTAAAGCTGAATACACTATGGAACTTGCTCAAGACTTAAAAGCAATCCATGGTTTAGATGCTGAGACTGAACTTGCTAACATCCTTTCATCTGAGATCCTTGCGGAAATCAATAGAGAAGTTGTTAGAACAATATACACTACTGCAAAAGCTGGTGCTCAAGTAAATACTACAACTGCTGGTATTTTTGATCTTGACACAGACTCAAACGGAAGATGGTCAGTTGAGAAATTCAAAGGATTAATGTTCCAATTAGAGAGAGACGCTAATGCAATTGGTCAACTAACAAGAAGAGGAAAAGGTAATATGATTATCTGTTCAGCTGATGTTGCTTCTGCACTTCAAATGTCAGGTGTATTAGATTACGCTCCTGCTCTTGCAACTAACTTAAATGTAGATGACACTGGAAATACTTTCGCTGGTGTTCTTAACGGTAAGTTTAAAGTATATGTAGATCCATATGCTGCTAACATTGCTGCTAAACAATTCTACGTTGTAGGTTACAAAGGAACTTCACCATACGACTCTGGACTATTCTATTGTCCTTACGTACCACTACAAATGGTAAGAGCAGTTGGTCAAGATAGTTTCCAACCAAAAATCGGTTTCAAAACTAGATATGGTATGGTTGCTAATCCTTTCGCAACAACAAATGGTACTGGTGCAATTGATTTAACATCACCTGCAGCTGGTGACCAAAACGTATATTACAGACGTGTTCAAGTTACAAACATTATGTAATATTGGTTGACAAAACTAATACGAAAAAGGGGGGATTTATTCCCCCTTTTTTTTAGCCTAAAATTCATTATAAATAGTAGTATGACAGAAACAAATATTATCAACAGACAACCCTCTAAATTAGACTATGCAAGTCCTGTTCAGTTTAGGTTTAAGATGACTAAGATTCCTAAGGTAGAGTTTTTTGTACAGACAGCAAACATACCTGGTATTAGTTTAGGTACAGCAACTGTAACTACACCTTTGTATGATTATCCTGTGCCAGGTGATACAATAAATTATCAAACTTTAGAGTTATCATTTCTTGTTGATGAAAATTTAAACAACTATAAAGAGCTGCATGACTGGATAAGTGGTCTAGGATTTCCTAAAAATCACTCTCAGTTTGCTGATTTACAAGCTTCAAGTGCTGATAGATTTCCTGGTTCGACTGCAAGTTCAGTCGCAACAGGATCAAAAAGAACACCAGCACCACTTGCTGAGGGCGGTACTTATTCAGACGCCACACTAACAGTTTTAAATAGTAAGAATATTGCAAAGACAGAAATAAGATTTTCAAATGTTTATCCTATATCTTTAGGATCATTATCTTATAATGTTCAGGCAAGTGACGTAGATTACTTACAGGTATCTGCTAGTTTTAATTATTTGAATTATGATATTGTACAGATATCGACTACATAAAAAATATAGGATGATTATTGATGAAGACTTTAAGATGGATCGACAAAGCCGTATGTCTCGGCAATGGTAAATCACGACAAGGATTAGACTTAGTAAAGATGAAGGACTATGCAACCGTAATAGGTTGTAACGCCATTTATCGTGATTTTCAATGTGATATATTAGTAGCACTAGATTCAAGAATGAGTCACGAAGTATATCGATCAGGATATGCTCATAAGTCTATTTGTTATCTAGGATATTGGACACCTGTACCTAATGTTGTTGCTGATTCTATGTTGGCAGACAAATGGTATGGTAAAGGTCAGGTAGATAATGAGCCAAATGGTTGTGATGAGGTTGTATATCATGGGGCAGATGGTGTGTTTACACTTATGAAAGGTAAAAATCTTGGTATAACTTATGTGACAGGTGTAAAACCTGGTGATAAAGTTACCGATATTGATCCAAGTGTAGATGGCTTTGCATATGCAACAGGTAGTAGATCGGTTCATCTTGCTTGTGAATTAAATGCCAAAGAGGTATTTCTTGTAGGGCATGATTTATATTCAGATGATGATAAAGTAAATAATATATATGCAGGCACTCAAAGTTATGCAAACAAAGAAGATTTAGCAGCCAATCCTGATAATCCAAAAGAAATGTATAATTGGATTATGCAACATAAAAATACTTTTGATAAATTTAAAGATATACAATTCTATAAGGTTAATAAGGGGAAGCAAAAAACCGCTTCCACTATAAACGAATGGAGTTCATGTGAAAACCTAAAATATATATCCGTTAAAGAAATGGAACAAAAGCTTTACAATTAACCGAAAAGGTGATATAATAACATTATGACATTAGAAGAATTACAAGAGTCCGTAAATAAGGACTTTAAACTAGACGATACTGAATTAGATAGAGAGTCGGTAAACATACCTCTACTACATAACAAATACTTAATACACTTTAACAAATTTAATTTACTATTAAAGAAAGCAGATCAAGAGCATAAGTCTCTTACAAAAGATAAATGGGAATATTACACAGGTAAAGCAGACCCTAGTGTGTATCAAGCAAAACCATTTGATATAAAAGTTTTAAAAGCAGATGTTCACATCTATATGGATTCTGATCCTGAATTACAAAAAGCAGATCAAAAGGTAGCGTATCTAAATCAAATAGTAAAATATCTTGAACAAGTTTTAAGAGGTGTAAACAATAGGACTTTCTTAATTAAAAATGCTATTGAATGGAAGAAGTTCACTAGTGGTGCAATATAATGGATCATCAAAAAGTATTCTCAACAAACATATTTGTAAAAGATGATTATTTAGCACCTCAAAGATTACCTGCTATGCAGGAAGAAATTTATACATTATATAAACAAAGAGAACAAAATAACAACTGGCAAACAAACGCTGATTTACATAAAAAAGAACCATTTAAATGGTTTGCTACAGATATAGGTAAAACTGCTTTTGATATAATTGATAAACTAGATTATAATGTAGAAGAAATAGAAATAACTGGCATGTGGGGTAATATATTAAAGCCTGGTGAAACACACGCACCACATACACACTCTAATAATTTTTTAAGTGGAGTATTTTATTTAGAATCAGACGCTAAAACTGGTATTACTTTTGTAGACCCAAGACCAGCAGCAGATGTACTTGTACCAAGAAAGAAAAAAAAGACTAACGAAAATTCAAACTTACTATCCTATATTTCAAAACAAAACAGATTAATAATATTTCCTTCGTGGTTAGTTCATTGGGTCCCAATAAACAATTCTAAAAGAGATCGTATAAGTATTTCTTTTAATGTACAGATAAGAGGACAAGTAGGTGAACACCACGAATATCAATCCGCAAAATACTAATCTTTTAATCATAGAAAAAAGAAACGAAGTTTACATTACAATAGAATGTGAACCAGATGTACAAAGAGAGATATCTGAATTTTTTACTTTCTATGTGCCAGGTTATAAGTTTATGCCAGCATTTAGAAATAGAATGTGGGATGGTAAGATAAGATTATTTTCACAAAAAACAAAAGAGATATACTTTGGTTTATATCCATATATAAAAGCGTTTGCTGAAGAAAGAGGATATACTATTGTTTGTGGTAAAGATGTAGAGATTAATAATAAGGTAGACAAAGATACAGTAAAACATTTCTGTAACAGTTTAGGTCAAAAGTTTGAGGCAAGAGATTATCAAATAGATGCTGTGTATAGTAATTTAAGATTTAATAGATCACTATTACTAAGTCCTACTGCATCTGGTAAATCATTTATAATATATGCACTAATAAGATATTATACACATTTACTAAAAGATAAGAAGTGTTTATTAATAGTTCCTACAACATCATTAGTTGAACAAATGTATTCTGATTTTGAATCATATGGTTGGAATGTAAAGAAAAATTGTCATAAACTGTATAGTGGATACTCAAATCAAACAGATAAAAAGGTACTAATATCTACTTGGCAAAGTCTATATAAGTTACCGAAAAAATATTTTGAGCAGTTTGGTGCTGTATTTGGTGATGAAGCTCATTTATTTAAATCTAAATCACTAACAGAAATTATGACCAAACTAATTGATTGCAAATATCGTATAGGTCTTACTGGTACTTTAGATGGTGCTCATACACACAAATTAGTTTTAGAAGGATTATTTGGTGCTGTAAACAAGGTTACATCTACAAAAAAACTTATGGATAAAAAACAATTAAGTGATCTAGTTGTAAGATGTTTAATTCTTAAACATAGTGAAGCCAATGCTAAAATGGTGACAAGTGGCAAATATCAAGATGAAATAGATTACTTAGTATCAAGTAAACCAAGAAATAATTTTATTAAAAATTTAGCACTTAAAATAAAAGGTAATACTTTAATACTATTTCAACTAGTAGAGAAACACGGAAAGGGATTATATGAAATTATTAGAGACAAATCAAAACAAGGAAGAGAAGTCTTTTTTGTCTATGGAGGAGTTGACGCTGAACAAAGAGAAAAGGTCCGAGAGATCACAGAAAAAAGCAACAACGCCATTATCGTGGCTTCTTATGGAACTTTCTCCACAGGCATTAATATAC
>Ga0209992_10003178_pt1 | contig 14088 bp, 26 predicted proteins | sample 2SBtaG_2_FD_182564 | JGI IMG/M metagenome (GOLD analysis project Ga0209992, IMG submission 182564) | Deep subsurface microbial communities from Kolumbo volcano to uncover new lineages of life (NeLLi) - 2SBTROV12_ACTIVE470 metaG (SPAdes)... | ecosystem: Environmental > Aquatic > Marine >... | reverse complement strand
CCCTTCAACCAGGAGAGTTTAGAGATGTCGACGCCCCCAGTGGAAATCTTAGAGAAGGATTAGTTCCTTTACCTTACAAAGGTCCTGATCAAACTTTATTTCAACTATTAGGTTTTGTTGTTCAAGCAGGTCAAAAGTTTGCTGCTATTGCTGATCAAAAAATGGGCGAAGGCTCACAAGCAAATCCTGTAGGCACAACAATGGCATTAATTGAACGTGGAACAAAAGTGATGAATGCAATTCATAAACGTTTGCATTACTCACAGAAAAAAGAATTTAAATTATTAGCAAGAGTTATTCAATTATATCTTCCACCGGAATATCCTTACATGGTTAAGGGTGGAAACCAAATGATCAAACAACAAGATTTTGATGAACGGGTAGATATTATTCCTGTTTCTGATCCTAATATTTTTTCTATGGCACAAAGAGTTACCCTGGCACAAACACAAATGCAAATGGCTCAAGCAGCTCCAGAATTACATAACATGTATGAAGCCTATAGAAGAATGTACATGGCTCTTGGTGTAAGAGATATTGATGTTATCTTACCTCAACCACCTAAACCTCAACCTTTAGATCCAGCTAGGGAAAATGCTAATGCTTTAGCAGGACAAAAATTAGAAGCTTTTCCTCAACAAGATCATGAAGCCCATATGGATGCACACCGTGCTTTTATGAGTTCAGTATTGGTTAGACAAAATCCTCAAGTTATGTCTATTTTACAAGCCCATATTTCTGAACATATTTCTTTATTAGCAACAGAACAAGTTCAAGAAAAAATGAAAGAGCAAATAGCAGCTCAACAACAGATGATGATGCAGGCTCAACAGAACCCTCAAATGCAACAACAGGCACAGCAAGCGCAACAAATATTAGATATAGAGTTATCGAAGATGGTGGCTATTATGGTAGGTGAAATAACTAGCAAAATGTTAGCCGAAGAAGAGGAAATGTTAGAATCACAATCGCAAGATCCTCTTGTAGACTTAAAACAACAAGAAATTGACCTTCGAGAAAAAGATATTCAACGCAAAGCCATGGAAGAACAACAAAAATTAGAGTTTCAAAACAAAAAATTAGGCCAAAATACTGATATGCAACAAGAAAAAATACAATCTCAAGAAGATATTGCACAATTAAGAGCAAATGTTAACTTAGAAAAGATGGATAAAGACATTCGTAACAAAAATATTGACTTGAAAGAAACTAAAATTCGTGGAAGAGATAAATAATGGTTAAATTTACTCCTCAACAGATAAAAAATTTGCAAAAAATGATGAAAATGCAAAAGCAACAAAAAAGTGCAAAAGCAAGATCTATTGATCCTCAAAATATTAATAAATCTTTGATGTCGAAGCTTATAAAAAGTCAAAAACTAAAACGACCACAGATTAATCCTTTGCAGATGGCAGCTAAAGGGGGTAGTATGTCCCTAAAATCAGCTTTTAAAGAAGTTAATCGTAACGAACCTAAGGCTGTTAAAAAAACAAGGAAGAAACATGGCAAACGACGAGCCCAAAAACAAAAAATTGCCATTGCTTATAGTAAAGCTGGAAAAGGTAAACGACGTGGCTGAAGCTGATAAGAAAGAAATGGATATTTTATTACATAAATGCTATGACTTGCTTAATCATTGCATAGAACAGCAAGTTTCTGTTGATCCAATGATGATCGGTGCAGCATTTATGACCGCAGCTCGACAAATCTATGTAGATACGGTTGGGCTTCAACAAACTCAAGACTTGTTTCAAGTATTTACGGATCAAGTAACTGGAGATAACAATCAAACGATACACTAATGAAGAAGATAAAAAGATTAACATTAACAATCCCTCCGAAACGAGGACCAATGCCCCAGGGCATTAAAATAAACTACGCGAAACAAGGACCAAGGAGAGTAAAAAATGGGTAAAAGTGAAGATGACGCTATTAGAACGATTGATTTAAGTGTTTTAAAAAGTATAGGAAATAAAAATAAGATTGGTAAGACTTCAAAAACTTCTATTCTAAGATCTTGGAGAGAAGGCCGTATAAGTGGTCTAGACGCTATTAAAAAATTAGGTGGTTGGAAAAAAGGCGGCGCAGTAAAAAAAGCTAAAGGCGGCGCAGTAAAAAAATATTCACATGGCGGGGCAGTCCATACTGGAACGGGTCACGCTTTAACATACAAACGATAATAGGAGGTTGTGCAATGGGTAAAAACAATGTTACAAGTCTAACAGGTGTTAAACCGAATAGTGACTGGAAACGAGGAACTGGTAAAGCAGAACCTGGAACAGTTATTAAAGGTAACTCGTACGCGAGAAAAGGAACTGTCTCTACGACAAAAGCAGAGGCTATTTCTGTTCCGCAGTTTCCTTTAAAATCCAAACTCACTAAAGGACAAATGGGTGCGGCGATTAAAGGTGGCAAATATGAATGGACATAGGAGGTTAATATGAAACTTTTATCAGATCTATGGGCTCACTTAAAAGAGTGGTCCGATTGGAGCATGAAAGATTGGATTAAAGCTGGTATAGTAGCTATAATTGTAATCATAGTTATCGGCGCTATCTAAAAAATGGTTCTAGGAATAATATCAAATTTAGTAGGGGGAAAAGACGGAGCTCTTAAACAAGTGGCTTCCGTCATTGATTCTCTCCATACCTCAGAAGAGGAAAAACTTGATAAAAAAATTCTTATGCAACGCATTCAACAAAAGCTTGCAGAAAAACAATTAGATGTAAATAAAGCAGAGGCAGGACACCGTTCCGTTTTTGTTAGTGGCTGGCGCCCGGCAATCGGATGGGTTGGAGCCTTTGCTTTATTTTTTGAGTTTATTTTGTCACCATGTATTGAATGGTATGCAAAATTTTCTGGAATGGAATTAGCCGCTCCGGAAATTCAAACTGGGCCCTTGCTAGCAATCGTCACTTCAATGCTCGGGGTTGCCGGCATGAGAAGTTTCGAGAAGGCAAAGGGACTAACTAAATAGGAGAGAGTATGGTTGGTAGTGTAACAACTAGAGGGCAAGGAATGATTATGCCTGGAAGAAGAAAAACTACAACTACTTATGCCAAAGGTGGAAAAGTAGGGAAGAAAAAACAAGGCTACAAAGCTAGAGAAGATGAATCTATTGCTATGCGTAGAAGAAAAAAACGTACTAAAAAACAACTTAAAGCATCAAGGGATGAATCTTATGGTAAATTTGGTAGCAAAAAAAGAAAACCACGTGGTGGTGGAAAGATTAATGTTTGATTATGAACAATCTTTGTGAAAATTGTGGTCATGAATGTCATTGTTCCAATGGTGGATCATGCACAAGTTGTGATTGTAAAAACTGTGAGCATAAATAATGGCAAGTACAGTTGCTAATGTAAGCTTAAACGTTCAAGTAACAGAAAATGTTATACTCAATGGTGAAGACCATGGATCATCTAACTCTGTTGCTATTACAGGTATCAATGAAGTATCAAAACGTATTATGAATTTAACAGCTAATACGGATATTACGTTGGCCACATTTTCAACAGTTCCTGCTGCAGGACAATTCATAACATCAAATGTTAAATATGTGCGCATTACAAATTTAGATGACGCTAATCCAGTAAATATTAATTTAGGTGGTGCAGCTGAAAATGTATGGGTATATCTGGACTGGGGAAGATCTTTTATTCTTTCTCAACCAGGAACAGCTATTGATGCTGTGGCTAGTGGAACCGTCGGAACGGCCAGTCTAGCTGATGTAACAACTATAACCGCAAATACTGCAAATGCTTCTAACGCTATTGATGTGGAGGTCTTCGTTGCTTCTAGTTAATGGGTTATCCTAAAAAACACAAAGGACGCCGAAAAATTGGATCCAAAAAAAGAAGAAATAGACGTCGTATTCGTTTAGGCTTGCGGATTAGAAAGAGAAAAAAATAATGGATGGACTACATTTAGCTGAATTAATTTACAGAGCTATTAGACAAAAGAAAGAACAAATTACAGAAGTTACTATGCAAGGGGTTGAAGATTTTGCAAAATACAAGTATATGGTAGGACAGCTTCATTCTTTAAATGGTTTGGAGCAGGACATTAGAGATATTATGAAAAGAGAGGAAGACAGTGAGTAAATTAATATTACCTAAACACGCAGCTATTGCACGTGAAAAGAAAAAAGAAAAAGCTGAAATGGCTAAGATTCCTAATCCAACAGGATGGAGAATGGTCATTTTACCTCATAAAGGGGTTGAAAAAACCAAAGGAGGTGTGATACTATCCGACACACTTATTCAAGAGCAACAATGGACAACTAATGTAGGACTTGTTCTAAAGTTAGGACCCATGGCTTATGGAGATAAGAATAAATTCCCAACTGGTCCTTGGTGTAAGGAAAAAGATTGGGTAATCTTTGCCAGATATGCTGGTTCAAGATTAAAAATTGACGGCGGGGAACTTCGTATCTTAAATGATGATGAAATACTCGGTGTCGTTGACAGTCCAGATGATGTGGTAAATGCATCTCTGCACTCATAATCATAGAGGAGTATAACTATGCCAGAAGCGCAACAATCCATCAACAACAACGTGGGTAAGCCTATTGTAGATATTGATACATCAGGTCCTTCCGTTAATGTTGCTGTTGAAGATAAACAAGAAGAAGAAGACAAAGTGGAAGTCCAAGAAGATACTACGGTAGAAGAAGTTAAAACAACTCAACAACCTAAAGATGAATTAGATACTGTTAGTGATGGTGTTCAAAAAAGAATTGATCGTCTAACATGGAAAGTTCGAGAAGCTGAAAGACGAGAAAAAGCAGCTACTGATTATGCCAAATCTGTTCAACAAAAATTAAAAGCCAATGAAGATAAGGTTCAACAACTTGATCAAGGTTATGTAAATGAATTTAAAAGTCGTGTTGAATCTCAAATTGCTACGGCAAAAAATCATTTAAAATTAGCTATTGATGCAGGAGATTCTGAAAAACAAACAGAAGCTCAAACTGTATTAGCGCAATTAGCGGCTGATCAAAATAGAATAAAAAGTTTAGAGGCTCAACAAACTAAGATAGAGAAACAACAAAAAGAAGTTCCGGTTAATCCTCAAACAGCAGCTCCAATACAACAACCTACAGCTGCTCCTCCAGACCCAAAAGCTCAAGCATGGGCTCAAAGAAACCCGTGGTTTGGAAAAGATGATGCTATGACATACACTGCTTATTCATTACATAAGAAGCTGACAGAGCAAGAAGGATTTGACCCGAACTCAGATGAGTACTATAGTGAGATTGATAATCGAATTAAAAAAGAGTTTCCCCATAAATTTGGGGATAATACTACCAGTAGTGACAGACCCGTCCAGGCTGTTGCATCTGCATCCCGAACATCAAGCAAATCTGGACGCAAAACCGTGAAGTTATCACCAAGTCAAGTCGCTATTGCGAAAAAACTTGGAGTGTCTTTACAAGAATATGCCAAATACGTGAAGGAGTAGGCTATGACAAAAAATATAAATAAAAAATCTCCTGCTAAGTCAACTTTAGCAGATATAGAGATAGAAGAAGATATTGTTGTTGACAAAACTCCCCGCAATGCCAATCTGCGTGAGAAATCAATTCGAGCGACAGAATGGAGACCACCGAATAATTTGGAGGCACCTCCTGCGCCCGACGGATATAAACACCGTTGGTTAAGGGCAAGTGCCAGGGGATACGAAGATAATCAAAATATTATCAGTAGGCTCAGACAAGGTTATGAACTTGTTAGAGCAGACGAATATCCAGACTGGGACCTCCCAACTCAAGAAGATGGGAAACATGCAGGTGTTATTGGAATTGGTGGCTTATTGCTTGCTCGTGTTCCACTTGAAGTTGTTGAGTCGAGAAATAAATATTTTTCAAGACAAACAACAGATCAAATGGAATCTGTGGATAGAGATCTATTCAAAGAAGAGCATAAAAGCATGCCTATCCATAAGGAAAGGCAAAGTCGTGTAACTTTCGGGGGATCTAGAGGAAAGAATGAGTCTGGAAACTAAAGAACTCGAATCATTTTTAGGAGTATATTATGGCTAATATAGATGCCGCTTTTGGACTTCGCCCAGCGAAAACGCTTGGTGCAAGTTACAACAGCTCAGGCTTTAGCACCTATAAAATGGCAACCGACGCTGGTTCAGCAATCTACACAGGCAGTCTTGTGGTTTTACAAGCTAATGGATTTATTACAACGGCAACCGATAATACGAGTGCTAATATCCTAGGTGTTTGTGGTGGATTTTATTACACTGATTCAGAAGGCAGTCCAAAATTCGCAAGATACTGGCCTGCTTCAACTGAGACATACAACGAAACAGATGTAGAAGTGAAAGTCTATGACGATCCTAATACTTTGTTTGAATGTCAATCAGTGGCTGGAACAACTGGTCAAGCCGTTATAGGAGCAAACGCTAATGCAGCTGGAAATGCAAACGGAAACTCGACTTCAGGACTAAGTTCATGCAAAATTGACGCGCCAAACGCGGCAGCTACTGCTGAACAGTTAAGAATTGTGGATGTAACCGCTGATGTCGACAACAATGATATATCGTCTAACAACGTAAACTTTGTTGTAAGAATCAACGAACATGCGTACACAACCTTAACAGGAATATAGGAGAATAAAAAATGGCTATATCAAGATCGCAACTGGTCAAAGAGTTAGAGCCAGGTTTGAATGCCCTATTTGGCCTGGAGTACGAACGCTATGACCGTGAGCATGAAGAACTTTATTCGATTGAATCATCTGATCGTGCATTCGAAGAAGAAGTAATGTTAGTTGGATTTGGTAGTGCAGGTGTAAAACCTGAAGGTAGCTCGATCGCTTATGATCAAGCACAGGAAGCTTTTACTTCCCGCTATACCAACGAAACTGTTGCTTTGGCATTCGCAATCACTGAAGAAGCAATCGAAGACAACTTGTATGATAGGCTTTCAGCTCGTTATACAAGAGCTTTAGCTCGCTCAATGGCTAACACAAAACAAGTGAAAGCTGCAGCGACTTTAAACAACTCATTTAGTGCTAGTTACCTTGGTGGTGACGGATCTATGCTTTGCACAACAAACCATGCTACTACGCAAGGTGGTGTTTTTGCAAATAGACCAACTACTGACGCTGACCTAAATGAATCATCTTTAGAAACTGGATTAATTGATATCGCAGGGTTTATTGATGAAAGAGGTTTAAAAGTAGCTGCTAAAGGAAGAAAATTAGTAATTCCTGTCAATACGCAATTTATTGCAGACAGAGTTCTAAACTCTCCTTTACAAAGCAACAGCGCAGATAATAACATCAATGCAATGAAAAATATGGGTATGATCCCAGAAGGTTATGTAGTTAATCACTACTTAACTGACACAGATGCATGGTGGCTATTAACTGACGTTCCAAACGGACTTAAAATGTTTGTGAGAGCCCCTATCGCAACCTCTATGGAAGGTGACTTCGATACTGGAAACGTTAGATATAAAGCGAGAGAAAGATACAGCTTTGGCTGGTCTGACCCTCGTGGAATTTATGGTACACAAGGAGGTTAAGTTTTTAACTTAATTAACTGCTTAAAGGGCGCTTTACAAAGCGCCCTTTTTGTTTTAAACAATAAGTATACCTAGTATTAATTTAGTTATGTAGACTGGCTAGGCAGACGGTATAGAGACTACGTAACGAAATGGTCTATACGACCAAAGGAGATTTAATTATGGCTACACATTTTAAGGGCCCAATTTTATATTCAGCTGGACAAAAACAATTTGAAAATTTGAATGTATCACATTGGCCTGATCAAGCAAAATGGATGGACGACTTCGAAGATGGAGCCGTTGATGAAACACACAACTGGACTATTGTAAAAGATTCAGGTGCAGCTGTGGCAATCGTTGCAGATGCAACTAATGGACATGCAACTTTAACTTCAACAGCAACAACTGAGAATGATGGCGCTTCTATTCAAGCAAAACAAGAGTGCTTTGCTCTACCTTCAACTGCTGGAAATAAATTATGGTGGGAAGGAAGAGTAAAAGTTTCTGACGCTGATCAAATGGATTTATTAGTAGGGTTTACTGAAACTTTTGCTACTAATCCTGAAAATGCTTTATCTTCATCTAATATTGCTGGTTTTCTATTAACTGATGGAAACGGTTATATTCAAGGAGTAACTGAAAAAGCAGATAGCGCTAGCGTTATAACTTTTGATAATACAACTCTATCTACTTTAGCTGATGATACATTTGTTACTTTAGGATTTATTATGACTAAAGGAGCAGCAACAGCTAGTGATGAAATAGAATGGTTTATTAATAGACAAAAAGTTGGAGCTTCTAACACATCAATACCGACAGCTAATATGAAACTTATGTGCATGTCTTTATCTGGTGATGCAAGTGGAACAAAAGTAACTACTATTGATTACTTCATGGCGGCACTTGATAGGGAGACTGACTATTAATGACAACTCCAGTTTTTGCTAAAAATGCTACGGCAGGTAACAACGAAACTTTAATTAGTAACAAACGTGGTTTTTTAAAAGGTTATGACGCAGCAGCGTTACCAACCGATTCCACGACCATTGCTTTTCATGATTGTGCCGCTACAGGTGATATTGCCGGTGGAAATAAAATTATGGATCTTGTTATTCCTGGTGGAGCAAATGCCAACACATATATTCCTGAGATGGGAGTATTATTTAAAACTGGACTGTGCGTTGACGCTGATGCAGAAACAGCGGGATGCGTAGTCTTCTACACTACATAGGAGGTATGAATGCCAAGTTATTATGATTCAACTGCACAAACTAGATCTGCTGTCGAAGCTTCTAAGACTGTAAAGTCTTATGGTGAGTCTGTAGGCCCAAGAGGAGTGAAAATGGGAAAACCCACTACACAACCTCAAGGTCATGTCCCAATGAAAAAAAGATTGATGATGGGTCAACAACCATCTGAAGTTTTTAATGGGGTAAACGGAAAAACCGGTGGCAGATAAAAAGTGGATACAAAAAGCGGTTAAGAAACCAGGAGCTCTTCGTCGTTCTCTCGGTGTCAAAAAAGGAAAAAAGATACCGGCTAAAAAATTAGCTAAAGCTGCTAAAAAAGGCGGTAAGCTTGGTCAACGAGCACGTCTAGCAGAAACTTTTGCTAAGATGAGAAGAAAACGAGGATGATATGCCAACTTCAGGGACTACTGAGTTTAATCTTAAAATTGATGAGATAATTGAAGAGGCGTTTGAGCGCTGTGGGTTACAAACCCGTAAAGGATATGATTTAGACACGGCTCGCCGTTCTTTAGACATTATGTTTTCAGAATGGGCGAACCGTGGTTTAAACCTATGGAAAATTACACAAGGTTCTAAAACATTAGTAGGAAGTCAACCTAGTTATAGTTTTTCTTCTCCAGAGGAGAGAGGAATTATAGATGTTTTATCTGCTGTAGTTAACAATGGAACTAATGATTATGCGGTAGATAGAATTAGCCGAATGGCTTATTTAGATTTACCTAAAAAAACAGAAACAGGACAACCATCAGAATGGTATTTTGAACGTACATTAACTCCAACTTTGTATGTTTATACTTCTCCTGATGATACAAAAACTTATACTTTTAAATATTATGCATTGCGTCGAATTGAAGATGCAGGCACTTATACAAATGATGTGGATTTACCTTTTAGATTTATTCCGTGTATGTGCGCAGGACTAGCTTACTATATAGCTATGAAAAGAGCTCCTGATCGTATACAATTATTAAAACAAGTGTATGAAGAAGAATTTGCTAGAGCTGCAGCAGAAGATGCAACCAGGGCTAGTATTCATCTTGTTCCTGCACAAGGATATCTTGGAGGATTTTAATGGCTAGAACGGATAGGGCAGCACAATTATTTCAAGCATATTATGATGCAAAAGAAACAGGTGATATGGATGCTTTGGATATTGCCATTAATGATATTTTTAAAGAATTAGGAATAGATATGAAATCTAAAGGTGGATCTATAGAAAAGGCAATTAGATAATGGCATTTGCAAAAGGAAAACATGCGCTTAGAATTTCAGACCGCAGTGGAGTAGCTTTTCCCTATTTGGAAATGCGAAAAGAATGGAATGGTTTTATTGTACATAAATCAGAATATGAACCAAAACAACCGCAACTAGGTCCTTTCCATATTGGAAATGATCCTATTGCTCTTCGTAATCCTAGACCTTCAAGAGTAGCACCCGCGGTTCCTGTTTTATTACCTTTAAATCCTTTTATAACAACACAAGGCAATACAACCATTAAAGTTAATTCTCCAGATCATGGAAGATCAACGGGAGATATTGTAAGATTTAGAAATTCTATGGCGGTGTTTGGTATTCCTGCTTCAGAAATAGAGGATGAAGATGGATATACTATAACTAAAGTAGATGATAATTTTTTCACATTTGTTTCTACTACTTCTCCTGGTCAGTCAGGTGAAGCTGGTGGAGGAAGAGCAAATGCGGGACCAGTAACAATTACGGCATAATATGGCAACATTAAGTGAAATACAGGATGATGTAAGAAGTTATACGGAAGTAAGTTCTAATGTGCTTTCTAATGCAGTTATTAATACTATGATTAATAATACGGAAAAACGTATTTTTAGAACTATTGATCTAGATGTATCAAGAGGGCATATGACAGCTAACTTCACAGCCGATAATCCTTATTTATCTATGCCTGGAGCAACAAGCACCACTTTTATTAGTGTAGATTGGATACAAATTAAAGATAGTGTTGGAAACAGAAAATATTTAATTCAAAAAGATTTGTCTTTTCTTGCAGAATATAATAAAAACAGTAATACAACTGGCGTACCAAAGTATTATGGAAATTGGGATAATGATTCTTTGTACGTCGCTCCTACCCCAAGTTCGGGATTTACAGTAGAACTTGCATTAAATAGGATGCCTAGCAGTCTAACAAACGCCGGCTCATCAGGAACAACTTGGTTGAGTACAAATGGCGAAGATGTTCTTTTGTATGGATGTTTGGTTGAAGCCTATAAGTTTTTGAAAGGACCTGCTGATATGTTGCAGATGTACCAACAATCATTTCAAGAAGCAATGCAAGCCTTTGCTATTGAACAACAGGGACGTAGAAGACGAAGTGAATATTTTGATGGAGTCTTGAGAATACCTCTCGAGTCTGCACAACCATAACTTTTAAGGAGAAAATATGGCTATTGAACAATGTATTGTTAAATCGTTTAAGCTTGAAATTTTAAAAGCTTTGCATGATTTTACTGCATCTACTGGTAATTCGTTCAAATTGGCACTTTTTGATTCAGAGGTAACGTTAAATAATACAACGACTGCTTATGAAACAACTGACGAAGTGGGCAATTCAGGAACTTATACTGCTGGTGGAGGAGCCTGCACAGTTGAATCTACTTTTCCAAAATTAGATAATACTACTGCGATTGTTGATTTTGCAGATGTGTCTTTTACAAGCGCAACTATTTCAGCACAAGCAGCGGTTATTTATAATAACTCAACTGTAACTGGCTTAACTACTAATGCTGCGGTATGCATACTAGATTTTGGTGGAGTTAAATCTTCCACTGCTGGAACGTTTACAATTTCATTTCCTGCTGCTGAAGACGATAGTGCGATCTTAAGAATAGCCTAACAAGGAGGCTTAGATGGCCAGTATACAAGGCTGGGGACGTGATACATGGGGATCTGGTGCGTGGAGTGAATATTCTACAATAAGTGTAACAGGTCAACAAGCTACTGCTACTGTAGGGACAGGTTTTAGTGTAATTACACATCAAGTAATTTCCGTTACCGGCCAAGCAGCTACAGGAAGTGTAGGTAATGCCACAGGAACAGGAATTGCGGAAGTTAATCCGACAGGAAATGAAGCAACGTCTACCGTTGGTGATCCTCTTATTAATTCTGGTCATGTTATTTTTGTTACCGGACAAGAAGCAACTTCTACTTTAGGAGATACAACTGAATCTGTAACTATGACCACGGGATGGAACCGTGACACAGATATTAATACTGGTGCGTCTATTGGTTGGGGACAACAACAATGGGGAGCTGAAGGTTTATCACATTCTGTTACAGGACAAGAAGCAACCGTAAGTACAAGTGGAGTTCAAGAAGCAAGAGGTAATGCTGATATAAGTCCTGATTCTCAAGTCGGTACTTTTACTATTGGTCCATATTCTATTTCAGGAGATGGTAATACTACTATTGCCGTAGCTCCAGAACATGAATTAGATGCTGAGTTAGGTACAGACTATACTATCAATATATTTATTGATGCAGCTACAACAGGTCAATCGGCTACTGCTTCTGTAGGAACCGCAATAGCTCCAGCTTTAGCTATGCCAACAGGTGTGTCAGCTACTGGTAGTTTAGGAGATGTTGCACAAGAAACTGTTTATTCTGTTACAGGACAATCAGCTACAGTGTCTATTGGAGATTATGGAATATCTGGAGGTTCTAGTTATCAGGTAACGGGAAATAAGTTGACATCTTCAGTGGGTAGTTTAAGAATAACTAACTGGTCCGTTATAGATGACAGTCAGAATGCGGATTGGAAAAATGTTTCCCTGGCTGCATAAAATGTTTTCAATTATTAACAAAAGGTGTTAAATAACAAGCTATGGTATCAACGTACTCAACAGGATTAAGAACAGAATTACAAACCACAGGAGAAAATTCTGGTACATGGGGAACGATTACTAATAATAACTTTTCTCAAGTTTTTGAATTTTCAATCGCAGGAGTTTATGCAAAAACTTTAACAGATGGTGATTACACTTTAACTAATTCTGATGGTCCACAAACTCAGGCAGCAAACGAAGCGAGACAAAATACAATCGTTTTTTCAGGTACTTTAACTGCAGCTAGAACTATTCAGTTTCCTGCAACTCAAAAAACCTACATGATCTATAATAACACTTCAGGGGGATATAATTTAACTTTACGTTTAGGAGCTGCTGGAAATACAATGAGCGTTGTAAATGGTAAAATGCGTATTGTTGCTACAGACGGAACTAATTGGTATGATGTTTTTTCTTTAGCAGGTTTAGGAGAAGCCTGGGTAGCAAAAACAAATTCTGATTCACCTTATGCAGCTTCGGACGGTGATAATATTTTTTGTGATTGTTCAACAGGAGCAATTACTATAACTTTACCTGCGTCTCCTTCTATAGGAGCTCAAGTAAAAATTATAGACGGTGATGGAAATGCTGCTACTAATAATATTACGGTTGGTAGAAACTCAGAGCCTATTCAAGGCGCTTCGTCGGATCTAACAATTTCTACTAACAATGCAGGAATTTCTCTGGTATACTATGATGGTACAGAGGGGTGGAGGTTGAAATATAACGACTAATGGCTAACTTACAAGATATAACAAATAGAAGTGAAGTAGGCGCAATTAAGCCTTGGACAAAAACTACAGCTCCAGTAGGATATTTATTATGTGATGGGGCGGCTGTTTCAAGAACAACATATGCAGATTTATTTGCTATAATTTCTACTACTTATGGTGTTGGAGATGGTTCTTCAACTTTTAATGTTCCAGATCTTCAAGGTAAATTGCCTCAAGGATATGAAAGTGGAAATTATGCTATGGCAGGAACTGGCGGTGCAAATACAGTTACAGTAGCTGTAACCAATAACCAAGCTGCTACTAACGCTATTACAAATAATCAATCTGTTACTGTAACAGGATCTATTGATAATACATCTTTAACTACGGCTCAATTAGCAGCTCATTCACACAATTCTTGGTGTAGACAGGCTCAGGTAAATCCTATTTCAAATTTTGGTGCATATCAATTTGAAAATGCTGGAGTAAAAAGAAATCCAGGAGGATTTAACCAGCAGTTTGATGAAGTTCCAAATAATGTGTGTGTGGAACAAACAGGATCAGGAACAGGACATAATCACTCCCATACTTTATCGGGAACTTTAACTGGAACTGTGGCTGTGACGACTGCTTTAACAGGAGCTGTAACGGCAGCAGGAACTAATTCATTTTCACCTTATGTGGTGGTAAACTATATTATAAAACATTAGGAGATATTAATGGCAATAACACAAGTAACAATAGCTGTA
>Ga0209992_10003174_pt1 | contig 14102 bp, 10 predicted proteins | sample 2SBtaG_2_FD_182564 | JGI IMG/M metagenome (GOLD analysis project Ga0209992, IMG submission 182564) | Deep subsurface microbial communities from Kolumbo volcano to uncover new lineages of life (NeLLi) - 2SBTROV12_ACTIVE470 metaG (SPAdes)... | ecosystem: Environmental > Aquatic > Marine >... | reverse complement strand
TTTTCCCGTCTATAAGCTGGACGGTCTTCACTTTGAAGTAGGTCACAAACACTGGCGCTGGGCGCCACGTTTCGTTCTTGTCGATACCAGACAGCTGGTAATTATTCAGCCAGCTAATAACTGCGTAGCCGATTTCGTCTACATCGATGTAGCGTGGGATTTCACCAATTTTACCGGTGTCGTCGATCACGTGATCCCGAAAGTAGAGTGCCGAGCCCTTTTTCTTTCTTAGGCTCCGCTCAGTCTTAAGTTCGTGGAAGCGGGAAATGCTGTCAGTTTCCAGTAGTGCAGCGTCCAGAAGTTTATTTGCTTCCTCAAGGGCTTCTGAAAAGACCAAAAATTTAGTACGCTGAGCATCAGCGGTAGGCGCTCCAAAGTGGAGTGGCAAGCTTACATTAGCTTTCTCAGTTATTGTAAGACCGTCGGGGCTGATTTCAAAATATAGTGTACCGAGTGGAAATAGTGTCATATCTGTCACCTCGTTATGTTGTTGTTAAGGGTCTGCTGCTATCGACAGTACCTAAAAACACTTCTTGTGTCAATAATCACAATATATCCTTGACCTTACTGGGTATATCCGTATAATAGCCCTTACGTCTGCGTTGGCAGAAGTATGTATTTTGATAATTAAATATTCGATTTAAATTTAGTTTTACTTTTTTAAAAGTAAAGTTAGATAGCAATCATCACACTTTTCAGTACTCACTATAGGAGCGAGTGCTGGAAAACAAAAATAACAAACTTTGATATTTATCATAATATCAAGACTTGTTTATTCCTGACCATTTTGACGAATGGTCACAAGAATTCTTTTTACGCAAAAAGAAACCAAGAAACAAAAGGAAGCCATCTTTATCCAGGTGGAATGTATTTTCTTTTGTTTCGTTCACTAACAAAATATGTTCTACATATTTTTAATTAGAGTTTGATCCTAGCTCAGGGTGAACGCTGGCGGCATGGATAAGGCATGCAAGTCGAATGGGTTTAGACCCATGGCAAACGGGGTAGTAACACGTAGGAACGTACCTAGAAGTCAAGAATAATCTGGAGAAATCCAGGATAATACTTGATAGTCCCGCAAGGGTAAAGATTTATCGCTTCTAGAGCGGCCTGCGTAGTATCAGCTTGTTGGTAAGGTAATGGCTTACCAAGGCTAAGACGCTTAGGGGAGGTGAGAGCCTGACCCCCACCATTGGAACTTAGACACGGTCCAAACTCCTACGGGAGGCTGCAGTCGAGAATCTTCCGCAATGGACGAAAGTCTGACGGAGCGATGCCGCGTGATGGATGAAGCACTTCGGTGCGTAAACATCTTTTATGAGGGAAGAAATTATTGACATTACCTCATGAATAAGAGGCTCCTAATCATGTGCCAGCAGGAGCGGTAATACATGAGCCTCGAGCGTTACCCGGATTCACTGGGCGTAAAGGGTGTGTAGGTGGCATAGTTAGTCGTGCGTTAAAGCCCGGGGCTCAACCCCGGAATCGCGTGCGAAACGGCTAAGCTAGAGTGTGCGAGAGGTCTGTAGAACTCATGGTGTAGGGGTGAAATCCGTTGATATCATGGGGAATACCGAAAGCGAAGGCAGCAGACTGGCGCATTACTGACACTGAGACACGAAAGCGTGGGTAGCGAATGGGATTAGATAGATCCTGGTACCGCATTATAATAGTACCGAAGGTGTCCCCTCGGACCGAGAGGTTCGAGTGTGCATCCAGCTATATCGGGGGAATCCTCAAATCATTATGAGCTCACTACTACTCGACTTGAGGGAATCCCGAGGGAAGTATCGGCGTTTTACGCTTGATACCCCGTAGAGACTATGAAATTGAGTCAAGATAGGAGGTGCTATAATCTTTATTATCATGAAAAGATATTATCAAGTGCCTTTGTCGGATCGTACCAAAGAAGTAATTCTTGGTACCTTATTGGGAGATGGTTCTCTCAAGAAGCAGAAGAACTATGCAAATGTCAGAATACAATTCAGACATTCTGAAAAAGATTCAGAGTATTTTTTCTGGAAAGCAAAACAATTACAAGAGATTGCAGGAAATAAGAGTGTAAACTTACAAAAACCCGATGGTTATTCTAAGAATAATAAATTGCGTTTTTTAAGCAGAGCTTTGCCTGCACTAACTCAATTACACGAACTAACACACAAAAAAAACACACTTCGCATACGACGAATGTGGCTCAATAATATGACGCCACTTTCCTTGGCGATTTGGTGGTGTGACGACGGCTCGTTAATTGGAGAAGGAGGAAGAAAAGGTGTGTTCTGTACAGATGGATTTGATAAAGAATCTGTTAAAGTGCTAGCACAATACCTAGATAAAGTATGGAATATCCGTACTAAAGTTGCACCAGTTGGCCGTAAAAGAGACGGTAAACAGGAGCAATATTGGAGACTGTGGATACAGTCACCCGAGGAACTTAAAAAGTTTCTTCGTATTATCATTCCGCATATACCTGTTAAGAGTATGTTGCGAAAAGCCCTTCTATTGTATAAAGATTCTCAACTTCAACAACGCTGGATATCTGAAGTAACTTCACTTAGTAACTTCTCTGAAACTGAGATTCTTTCAGAATTGGAAAAGAAAAAAGCAAAGTGGGAAGACTACAGATAATGATATAGTCCAATCTTTATGGTGACATAAAGCATAATAATATTATGACCCCAGTAGTCCACGCCCTAAACGTTCCTCGCTGGTTTTTGGAAGTATCGACCCTTTCAGAGACGAAGCTAACGCGTTAAGCGAGGCGCCTGGGTAGTACGAACGCAAGTTTAAAACTCAAAGGAATAGACGGGGGCTCGCACAAGCGGTGGAGCGTGTGGCTTAATTCGTCATTAAGCGAAGAACCTTACCGGGGTTTGAAACCAAACTGCACGACTAGAGAAATCTAGTTTCCTTCGAGGGTGTTTGGCAGGTGATGCATGGCTGTCGTCAGTTCGTGTTTTGAAATGTTCCCTTAAGTGGGGTAACGAACGCAACCCTCGTTGTCTGTTACAAGTGTCAGGCGAGACAGCTCCCTTACGGGAGAGGAAGGTGAGGATGACGCCAAGTCAGCATGTCCCTTTGACATCCCGGGCTGCACACGCGCTACAATGATAACTACAACGGGGCGCGATCTCGCAAGAGTCAGCAAATCCTATAAAAGTTATCTCAGTTCGGATTGAGGTCTGCAACTCGACCTCATGAAGTTGGAATCGCTAGTAATCGTGGATCAGCTACGCCGCGGTGAATACGTTCTCGAGCCTTGTACTCACAAATAACTGTGCCTGGCAGCACTACAATATGCCAGACTGTTAAAATCAGTCCCTCTCCTATAGGCAACGGCCTATAGATAGAGCGTAGCAAACGGACAGGACGCGTCTCGCGAGGGAGCGTCTGAAGGGTCCTAGTAGCAAAAGACAGCCTTCCATGTAGAAATACATGATAACCAAAACGATGTATACGACTCACTCTGGTGGGTTTTGAGGAAGTATACAAAAAAATCGTAGTTGGATGTCTGGAATGGTAGGTAGAGTGACCCAGGGAGATCTCGTGGTATGAAGAGGTTATGTAAGTAACCACGAGAAGTCAGCTGAAGTCGTAGTAGTTGTTCAAAGGAACAATGAAGGACAAAACCGAATTAAAATTAATTTGGACTCGCGTAGTACGGGAAATCCGTTTGCTACGTGGGAACGCAAGATAATAACCCTTATCATTGCAATCCGCCCGTCAAGTCAGGGGAGCTGGGAGTACCCGACGTCTGTCTTTATGGCAGCCTAAGGTAAATTCAGTAACAAGGACTAAGTCGTAACAAGGTACGGCTACCGGAAGGTGGTCGTGGATTCATTCCGATTGGAAAACGGTCTATACTCAGTATGGACTTTATCGACGATATTCTGTGTCTCAGCTGAGCACAGAAGGTGTAATAGTGTTGGAAACGTATACTACACTTGGCAGCCGGGGAAGACCGGCATGTGAACGGAACAAAAGAGGAAGCATTCAGTGATGATTAAATCAATATTTACGCGCAAGACCCGCAAATTCTTTGGATTTGTGGGGTTTGTGCGTTGTATGTGGGGTATATTTTTGCTAATATTCCGACACGCGCGATTAGCTCAGCTGGTTAGAGCGCACGACTGATACTCGTGAGGTCCTAGGTTCGACTCCTAGATCGCGCACAATGTTTAAGATTGATTTAAAGCGCACTTATCGTGCAATGATAAAGAACAGCGTTGGAACAGATTTATTTAAAAATCTATTTGTTTTAAAGGACGGAGAATCTATTGATATATTAGACGGAGGAGATCTGTCCTGTTCTTTTTTCGTTTCAGGGGTACTGAGTTACTTTAATTTAGTAAAAGCTCCTCACGCAACCGTCAGTGGGTTGGTTAGAGATCTAGAAGAATCCGGGTGGACAAAGACTGAGAAGCCAAAGGAAGGGGATATAGTAGTTTGGGAAGCTCAGGCTCAGACAGGAGATGAGTTACATAAACATGTTGGCTTTTATATTAGCGAGAGAGAAGCAATAAGTAATAGTTTTATAAAAAAAGTTCCCGCATTGCACCACATAACATTTGAAGACACCAGGAAAGTTGAAGTGCTATACACTAATTCAATAATTAACTAAAGAGAAACCGCCCACTCTAGCTAAAGAGGGGGCGGCAACCTAATGGTGCTCAACCAAGACGAGATTCCTTTTGTTGGATCCGTCACGAGAGTGACTTGCCCATAAAGGCTCGCCACTTTTGTCCTTGTCAGAAAAGGTATCAACTTGATCTGTGGAAATAGAATCTGGCGGGATACCGAGTTTTTCAAGCTCGGCTTTAACAAATTCCACCATGTTGATTTCTTCATGGACGATTATCGGGCGATACGGATAGCGCACCTTGCACCAATTTTGTAGAGCAAGATTTTTCTCCCCATATTTCTCATCATCGATACGGTATTGAAGACCGGTTCGAATTCCACATACGATAGCCGCATGTAAGTGGGATCGAGATACACGGCGGTGATGGGCTTTGGTGATAATATTTTGAATCACACTGTAACTCTGTAAGGCAAATGTTCCAATTCGATTGGAGTCAAACTGAACCAAATCCTTTAATCCACAATGTGCAGCAAAGACATATTTGCCCGAACCGTCATAAATAATTACAGTTGGACAGTCTCCGCTCATCAGGCCAAAACCTTCTCCCGGACCTATCCGAACGCCATCGGCGTGAATACCTCCAAAGACCTTGGTGCCGTTTAAAGATCCTTCGCCCTTGAAATGGTTTTGTGGGGCTATTAGGCCGTTCATTTTATATGGGACTGGTAAAAATAACCGCTTGGTCGTGGGAGATAGAAGATCCACGATGGGTTGTGCCCAATTTGGCTCGCTCCGATCTAGTTTCCAATTTTCTCCACCGCTTGCCCCAAATGCACGGATAGTCATGTTCTCAGTGCTTTCGATGTCCAGTTGAGCAGGGCTCTTTCGAGTCCTGGTATTTAAAAGTACGTTCATCTCTTTACTCCTAGATGTTGATGTTTGCTACTTCGATTATCTATAATTTCTAGGTTTTGTCAACAATATCCTCCTCTAGCCAAGAGGGTAATGTATCAAGGGCACCATCTAGATTACCTGAGGTTAGGATAAGTAAAACAGAGTCATCTGTAAGACTTTTTGTAAGTTGGTCATGAACATCTTTGGTGTCGTTAACGGCATGGGTAGGAACTCCCGTTTTTGAAACTCTTTCAACTATTTCCTCTTGAGTTAATTGAGCATGGGTGTCGGAGCCTTGCTCTGCTGGATGAAAGACAAGTACTTCACTCACTCCTTCAAACACATTGTCATACCACTCAATAGAATCTCTATTTCTCCAGCTGAACGTATGAGGTTCAAAAAGAACAACCATTTTCTTTTCAGGGTAATGAAGTTGAATTGCTTCAATCGCAGCTCGTGCCTTTTCGTACGATGAACCAAACCCTTCATAGGCCGGCAAGCTTGAGATCTTATTTAACCGCCTACGTACTCCAGAAAATAGTTTTATACCCAGAGAGAGTTCTTCTGGAGTCACCAACTCTCTAGTTAGAAGATATGCTGCAACTCCCACAATATTTTGTACGTTATGACTTCCTAAAAGTTTTGTAGTTAAGGAAACCACTCTTTCTCCGTCGTGTTCTATATCAAAAGTGGTTTCCTCTCCGTAAGCTATATTGGTTGCTCTCCAAAGAGCATTTTCTTTAAGTCCATAGGTAATATATTGAGGGGTATGATGCAGTATGTCTTCAACTCCAGGATTATCGGTGCACGCAACCACAAGTCCGTCTTCCGGGATTTTTATTAATAGTTCGATAAAAGGCTGAACGTAGTCTTTATAGGTTGGAAATACGTTTATATGGTCGTGTTCAACTGACGTTAGGATTACGTCGTTCGGATTAAAGTGCAAAAACTTAGAACGTTCATCCCAGTGGGCTGTAGGGTATTCATCTCCTTCAATTACAGAAACACCTGTTCCTTTTAAGGAGGTATATTCCATATCTATCGGATACGCTCCGATAAAATACGTTGGATCCTCTTTTGCATGAATAAGTACCCAGGAGGCGATACTCGTAACAGTGGATTTTCCATAGCTGCCTGCTACTACCAACTTATGTGAATCCTTTGTAATTTCAGCTATTACTTCAGGGAAAGACTTTATATCAGCCCCTGTTTCGTGCGCGTGTTGAACTTCAGGATTAGTTTCAGGGTTTAGTTTTGCGTTTCGGCCGATAACTATTAAGTCCACGCCTTCAGGAATATTTTCTTCCTTATATCCTTCCTTAAAGTCAATTCCCAGTTTTTTTACATAATCACTAGCAGGAGGGTAGAATGCATCGTCAGAGCCACTAACTTGCCAACCGTCGTCAATTAGGAGTTTAGCTGTCGCACTCATTGCAACTCCTGCAACTCCTATTATGTGTGCCTTTTTCATTGAGTAATCGTATCACTTATTGTATTGTTTGCACCATGGAAACAGGAACGTTATACATAATCGGAACACCAATTGGAAACTTAGAAGATATTACTCTAAGAGCTATTCGTATACTTAATGAAGTTGACGTTGTTTTTTGTGAAGATACTCGTGTTACAAGACGACTTTTTGAACGACACGACATCACAACTCATTTAAAAAGTTTAAATGCCAGAACTGAGAACTCAAAGATTGCGGAAGTTCTCGAGATATTAAAAGAAGGACAAAGTGTAGCCTACGTTTCTGACGCCGGAACACCGACCGTGTCTGACCCAGGCTCTCAATTAGTAGGAAGTGTTAGAGCGGAGCAAATTAAAATTGAAGCTGTTCCAGGACCTTCAGCGTTAACTGCCGCCTTATCTATAACAGGAGTTCCTGCTAGTGAATTTCTCTTTCTAGGATTTCTTCCGCACAAGAAGGGAAGACAGACGCAGTTAAAAGAAATAGCAGAAACTAAACGCACAGTAGTTCTATATGAATCAACTCACCGGATTATAAAACTATTAAACGAACTTGAAGAACATATTGGAGAGCGCAAGGTATGTATTGCCAGGGAGCTCACTAAAATATACGAAGAGGTTCTTTGTGGAACTCCGTTAGAATTACGTGATATTTTGGAGAATGATCCTCAAAAGCAAAAGGGGGAATTCGTTGTAGTGATCAGTCAATAGTTGTACATATTTTCAGCGTGCTATACTAGTGCGCAATGAAGCATATAAAAACAATTATCGCGCTCGCAATTCTAGTGGCAGTAGTACCATTTTTAGGATTACCAAGTGCATGGAAAAATATTCTCTTGGGTGTCATAGGAGGTGCAATCGCGTTTTTAGCATACAGATTACTCTCTGGGTTGAAAAAAGAAGAGCCTGAAGAAGAGGAAACACAAACACCGATTGAGGAGGTTATAGAGCATGAATAAGGAGACTCTTCCTTACCTAGCAATAGCACTCGCAGTTCTAGTTATAGTATTTCTTGCTGTATTGTTCGGAGCTCCCGTATTTGGTAAGGGGACTGCTGTTTATAGTAGTAATGTTATCCAATCAGAAAGATTACCTGATATTCCCGTACCAAAACCTGCACTCCACGTTGCAATACCTTCTGCAGTTAAAACTGTATATATGAGTCAGTGTGCAGCATCATCTAATAGCTTTAGAGAGGAATTTATAAGCCTACTCGAAGAGACTGAGATAAACTCAATCATAATAGATGTTAAAGATTTTTCAGGAACAGTAAGTTTTCCTAGGGGGAAAGATGTTGAGGATCTTGGAGGTACCGGATGTAAGGTTCCTGACATGAAGGAGTTCTTAGAAGATTTACATAAAAGAGGAATATATTTAATAGGGAGAATTACTGTTTTTCAAGATCCTTTGTATACAGCAGTTCACCCTGAGTTAGCGGTTCAAAGTATAAAGACAGGAACATCATGGAAAGATTATAAAGGTCTGTCTTTTGTTGATGTTGGAGCGAAGCCTTTTTGGGACTACATTGTAGATCTTTCAAGAGAGTCACACCAAATTGGATTTGATGAGTTAAATTTTGATTACGTAAGATTTCCATCAGACGGTCCTATGAGTGACGTTTTGTTTAATCACTCTGATTACTCACAAAGACCATTAGAACTGGAAAAGTTTTTTAGATATTTAAAAGAGAAGGTTAAGGTAGCAGACTCTGCAGGACACTCTCCTATACTCTCAGCCGATCTGTTCGGAATGACAACTACTAACCACGATGATTTAACGATTGGACAAGTTCAAGAGAGAGCAACACCATATTTTGACTTTATTGCTCCAATGACGTATCCGTCTCATTATCCTGCAGGCTTTAATGGATATTCTAATCCGAACAATAATGTATACGGGGTTATCAAATATTCAGTTGATAGGGCAATAGAGCGCCTAACTGCAACTACTACGAGAATTAACTCACTTTCATATGAGCGGATAGGTACTAGTACTCCTGCAGTCTATGCAAAGCCTTCAAGAGATCCGAATGTCTTGCGTCCCTGGTTACAAGATTTCGACTACGGTGGAGATTACGGGCCAGTTGAGGTTAGAGCACAAATTCAAGCAGCATACGACGCAGGTCTCAATTCTTGGATGCTGTGGGCACCAAGCAATCACTATACTCGCGGAGCATTAGAGTTAGCGGAATAAACATAATATACTAAGAAGTATGTATGAATTTGACCCAGCTAGAATAGTATATTTTGGGGCAACCGATTCTCGTAACACTAGAGTGCCGTTTGGAATACGTGCAATTGACCGAATGCGACACATGTACGTTATTGGTAAGACTGGTATGGGTAAATCCACAATGTTGGAGAACCTGGCTATTCAAGATATACAAAACGGGGAAGGGATTTGTTTTATTGACCCTCACGGCGGAACTGCGGAAAAACTCCTCGAGTTTGTTCCTGAGTCTAGAATAAAGGATGTTATATATTTTGCACCGTTTGATTTAGAGAACCCTCTTGGTTTTAATGTTATGGAAGACGTGGGTTACGACAAGCGTCACCTGGTTGTGGCGGGGTTAATGAGTGCATTTAAAAGGATTTGGGTAGATGCCTGGTCATCTCGAATGGAATATATTTTACAAAACACACTCCTAGCACTTCTAGAGTATCCAGATACAACACTAATTGATGTAAACCGAATGTTGATTAATAAAGAATTTAGAAAAAAAGTATCTGAGTACGTTACCGATCCAATAGTTAGGCGTTTCTGGCTTGAAGAGTTTGCAGGATATTCAGATCGCTACACTCAAGATGCAACGCCTGCAATTCAAAACAAGATAGGGCAGTTTGCATCAAACCCACTTGTTAGAAATATTATTGCACAACCCAAGTCGACCTTTGATATTAGAGAAATGATGGATAACAACAAGATATTCATCGTAAACCTTTCAAAAGGAAGAATGGGAGAACAAAACGCTGACCTTTTGGGAAGTATGCTTGTTACAAAGATGTACCTTGCTGCTATGAGTCGCGCTGAGGAATCTCCTGAGAAACTAGGCAAACTACCACCGTTTTATCTTTACGTAGATGAATTTCAGTCGGTTGTTAACGACTCTTTTACAAATATTCTCTCAGAAGCAAGAAAGTATAAGCTTTCATTAACTATTGCCCACCAATACATAGAACAGGTTGAAGAGAACATAAGGGCTGCTGTTTTTGGAAACGTTGGAACCATAGTTACTTTCCGTGTTGGTCCGTTTGATGCGGAAACCTTAAAGACAATATTCGAACCTACTTTCTATGCTGAAGACATCGTTAATCTTGGACAGTTTCAAGCCTACTTAACTTTGATGATAGATGGAGTTGGCTCAAAACCTTTTTCAGCCTCATCGCTACCCCCGGTAGATAGTCCACCAAAGAGTTTTACTAAAGAAGTTATCGAAAGTTCGCGGGGGCAGTTTGGTCGTTCAAGATCAAAAGTTGAGGAAATGATTAGAGATACTGATGAAGTGCTTCCTCCAGGAGGGTTTGATAAGAAGGCTAAGTACAAGCCTCAAAATAATGGAAACAATAAACCAAAAGTAAATACTAAACCCAAAGAAGCGACGTTTAAAAAGCAGGCAAACAATACTAAAACATCGCAAGTAGAGAAGAAGGTTATAAAAAAGGATGATAAAAATGATCTCCGAAGCGCATTGGCAACAATAATTAAGAAGGAAGCTCCTAAAAAAGTACAACCTCCTAAGCAGTCAGTACAAAGGCTTAACACCAAGGAAAAAACTCCTGAAGGTGGTTCTACTAAACCACCGCTACAAGCACACGTAACAAAGGAGGTTTCAAAGGAAACTTTAAATAACCTACTAAAATAAAATGAAATTCTTTGGATACATTGCTTTAATGCTCTGTATACCATTTTCCGTGAGTGCTGAGGTTTTAATAACAGAGATAATGTACGCACCTGACGGGGCGGATTCCAAACACGAATGGATAGAAGTTTGTAGCGATAGCACCCAAGACATAATAGCCTGGAAGTTTTACGAGAATGATACGAACCATGGACTCTCTCTAATTAGCGGAGCATCTTCTTTAGGGAGTGGGGAGTGTGCTATTATCGCCGATAATTCAGATACTTTCTTAACAGACTACCCTGGTTTTTCTGGTAATTTAATCGACAGCGCATTTAGTTTAAGTAATACAGGAGAAACTATTAGTTTAAAGGATGATTCCTCTACTATAGTAGACTCTGTCACATACTCAGAAACAGACGGTGCAAAAGATGATGGGAACTCTCTTCATAGAAGTGGTTCTACACTAACCTCAAAGACTCCAACACCTGGTAGTGATGAGAGCACTTCAAGTGGATCTTCTAATTCTGTTGTATCAACTACTCAATATTCATATGAATCAGTTGAAATAGAACCTCCGCAAGATATTTATCTTAGAACAGAAGAAGATATTATTACCAACGTAGGATCGTACACCAAGTTTAGTGTGGAGAGTTATGATGCTACAGGCAGTGTGTTTGAAGGAGGCTCAATATATTGGACTTTTGGTGATGGAGCCAGCTCTTATGGTAGAGAAGTTAAGCATAAGTTTCTCTACGAGGGAGAGTACAACGTAGTGGTTGAGATTAAAAAAGGAACCCTTTCTGACTCAAAGAATATACAGGTAAAAGTTGTACCAATGAGAATTGTGTTTTCTGTAGATGAGGATAAGAAGTGGATTTCAATTAAGAATAAAAGTGAATATTCTTTGGACGTATCTGAATGGAGAATCATGAGTAGTGGGCAATATTTTAAGATTCCAGAGAATACAATAATTTCTCCTAACAACACAGTTCTATTTCCAAGGGAAATAACGAAGCTGGCTTTGTTCGGGGATGTATTTTTGGTTTTCCCTGATGGGGCGAGGATTACTACAGAAGAGGAAGTTATAGAGGAGGTTGTAATAGAAGAAATTATTCCAGTAGTAGAGAAAATTGCACTTCCCGTAGTTTATATAAAGCCGGTGGTTGAAGAGGAAAAAGTAATTGAAGTCCCACAAGTGGCTGCGGTCATCTTAAGTGAGTCTAGGGAGGAAAAGTCCAAGTGGACCATCTATCTCTTCAGTTTTTTAGTATTTGCAACAATAGGTATTTTATTTACTAGGAGCAAAAAACAGTCGGAAAGGTAAGTCAATAGAGGGCAGGTATGAGTTATGTTATAGTTTTTCCATGTATTCATCCGCATATTTGCAGAAAGTAAATAACAAAATAAAAGGCAAAATTCTTGTAACAGGAGGGACTGGGTCTTTTGGAAAAAGAATGGTAAAAAGACTATTGGAAGAAAAGGAAGTAGAAGAGATAATAGTATTTAGTCGTGATGAGTTGAAGCAGTTCGACATGAGAACGGCCTTAGGTTCTTCTAGGCTGCGATTTGTAATTGGAGATGTTAGAGATCGAAGAGCGCTTGAGCTTGCTGTGCGTGGTGTAGACACTATTTTTCATGCCGCTGCTTTAAAACAAGTTCCGACTGGGGAGTTTTCACCAATGGAGTTAGTTCAAACTAATATTATTGGAACTCAGAATGTTTTGGACATGGCTGAGAGAAGTCCAACCGTAAAGAAGGTGGTTCTTTTGAGTACGGACAAGGCAGTTTATCCTATTAATGCTATGGGAATTTCAAAGGCAATGGCTGAGAGATTGGTGGCTTCTCGCGGACACCACGAGACAGGAACAATTTTTTGTGCAGTTAGATACGGTAATGTAATGGCTACCAGGGGCTCGGTTATTCCCTTATTTATAGATAAGATAAAAAATGGCCAAGATATAACAGTTACAAATCCTGACATGACACGATTCTTGCTGTCTTTAGAAGACGCTATAGAACTCGTACTATTTGCGTTTATAGAGGGGAAACAGGGGGATTTATTCATCAGAAAGGCTCCAGCCTCTACAATTGGTGATTTAGCACAAGGCTTGGTTAATTTATTTAAGGCTGACAATGTGATTAAAGTAGTGGGAACTCGCGCTGGTGAAAAGATACACGAGTCACTCGCAACGCAACTAGAGCTGGCTCGCGCGGAAGATATGGGGGATTATTATAGAATCAGTGGACAATCAGGTAAAAATCCAGAAGATTTCTTTGAGATCGGCAGTATGGAAGGATTCCACGATGATTATACTTCAGAAAACACCAATCGGTTGGATTTAAAAGGCGTGGAAAAGTTACTTTTATCTTTAGAGGAAGTTCAAAATGCAATCAAAAGTAAATAAGGTAGGTATTACTGGCACATCTGATTTTCTCGGTAGGCATGTTCGGTGGTATTTCTTTAATGATAGAGATAATATAGAAATCATTAATTTGGAAAACGATTTTAGTAGATTATATGAGTGCAATGTTATTCTACATCTATTTTCAGCGAGTGAATCAAATACCAAAAAAGAAGAGGTATTTAATACAAATATAATTAAGGCGCGAGAGTTACTAGATGCGTGTGACGAGGCAAAAACAACTCCATATATAATTTATGCTTCTTCTACACATATTTTTAGAGACAGCCCTTATGGAAAATCTAAAAAAGCCGCGGGAGAGTTATTTAGAAAGTGGGGAGAAAAGAGGTTGACTCCTGTTACAAATTTAATAATCCCTAACGAATTTGGAGAAGGATGTGATCCGTTTTCAATAAGCGCTGTGGCAACATTTTGTCACCAGCTAGTAAAGGGAGAAGAGTCTGAAGTCAGTATAACCGCATCAACTGAGCTCATTCACGCACAAGATATTGCTTCTTATATAGGAGAGCTAATTAAATCCCCCAAAGATCAAGACATCACATTAGGTGGCACTAGTATTAAAATTAAAGAGCTCTACGAATTGTTAAGAAGTTTTAAAAATAGCTATTTTGAGGGCATTATTCCAGCACTAGAAAGCCCTTTACATACAGCACTATTTAACACATTACGGTCACATATTTTTGCAGAAGAAGGTTATTATCCTAGGGAGATCCAACTACATCAAGATGACAGGGGGTCGCTATTTGAAATAATAAAGGAAAAGACAGGCGGACAAACATTTATATCAACAACAAAGCCGGGTATTACACGCGGGGACCATTACCACACACGGAAAGTGGAGAGGTTTTGCGTATTGCAAGGAAGCGCTTTGGTTGAGGTTAGAGATATTCTT
>Ga0209992_10003169_pt1 | contig 14111 bp, 17 predicted proteins | sample 2SBtaG_2_FD_182564 | JGI IMG/M metagenome (GOLD analysis project Ga0209992, IMG submission 182564) | Deep subsurface microbial communities from Kolumbo volcano to uncover new lineages of life (NeLLi) - 2SBTROV12_ACTIVE470 metaG (SPAdes)... | ecosystem: Environmental > Aquatic > Marine >... | reverse complement strand
TGCATGGTGAATGACCTTGCGTTTACATCGACAACACTTATTCAGCAAGGTAAGGTAAATAATGTACTGATTTTTGATTTAGACGTGCACCAAGGTGATGGCACCGCTGCTATGTTAAAACACAACCCTTACGTGTTTACCTGCTCTATTCATTGTGAAAAAAACTTCCCATTTAGAAAGCACGACAGTGATTTAGATGTCGGTCTCGAAAACCATTTAGAAGACGCTGCGTATTTGCATATTGTGCGAGAAACCTTAACGGGCTTAATTGAAGATCTGAACCCCGATTTAGTATTGTACGATGCAGGCGTTGATGTGTGGGAGCAAGATACTCTCGGAAAGCTCAATATTTCATGGCAAGGATTAGAAAAACGCGATGCCTTAGTGCTTAAAACCTGCAAAAATAAGGGGGTGCCAGTAGCCACTGTGATCGGCGGCGGTTACGACAAAGATCATTTAAGGTTGGCAAAGCGCCATGCGATTGTAGTGAAACAAGCTGCGATATTATAGAAAGGTGTTAAAAAAACTTAAAACCTGTTAAGTGCGCAAAAGTCTAGATATTATGGTTATATCTCGTTAGTGCAAATACACCACATGGTATTTTTAGCGTGTTTTAAAAGCGCTTTATCAGTTATCGTATTTATTGACTATAATTGATGAAATTAAGCTTAAGTGGTGTTTATGAAGTATTTACTATCATTGTTTATCTTCTTGTTGATGTCATTTATCGCCAAGGCTGATAAGGTCACATTGCTGAGTGATGATATAAAGGATCTTGAGCTGTTTTACAAAGATGGCCGAAACGATATTGCCAGTGACTCTTACCGCTTATTATTTAAACATTTAGAGAACGTTCAATTTGAGCTAAAAATCGCCCCTATAGCCCGTATTGATGCTTTGCTCAAGCAAGACAAAACCATCTGTGCGGTAAACCGCATCAAAACCGAAGGGCGCCTACTTTACAACCTCTATTCTTATCCTGTGCACTTATATCCCAGTCATCGTCTTTATTACTTTAAAGACCGCACACCTCTGCTAGAAAATATGTTAACTGAAAGCGGCGAGTTGGCTAGTTTAAATAGACTTTTTAATCACTACTCGATGGCGAGTCTTGCGATTGAAACTGGCAGGTCTTATGGAAAAGAATTAGATAAGCAAATACAACAGTTAAAAAATGAAAACATATTCGCTCGTGCAGGCAGTGATGCATATGATGCCATGATCAAGTTATTTGAGCGACATCGCATCGATTTCTTAATTGCGTACCCCACTATTTTTAAACAATATTATCCTAAAGATGATACTGATATTGCTTCAGTTACCATTAGTAATCACCCCATGTTTATTGCCGGACATATCGCCTGTAGTAGTACGCCAAGATCTAAAAAAATAATATCAGAGATAAATAAAACCCTACTCAAGCTTTATCCCACAGAGCCTTATTTATCTTTGCATTTAGATCATGTGCCAAACACTGATCAAAGCTTATTAACACGCAGGATCAGCGACTTGTTTTTGAAATTAAAACAACTTAGTAAATAAATTTCCCATATAAGGCTTACCTAGGTTTATACACACATTGATTGCGAAAAAATAAAGTTTGCGATAAAGACTAAATGAAAATGCAGGTATGCTTGCAGAAGATTTTTAAAATAAAAAATGACTGTTTAACAAAAAATCTAAATAGGTTTAGCTGTGCAGATTTTTAAAAACCAATAAATTTGCATATTCGACTATGCTTAAATTATATTCGCTTGAAAAGAAGCTAGACTATGGACAAAATTATTTTATCCGTGCTTCTGTGTATAGCCAGCTTTTGCACATATGCGCAATCAAACGCTCGATTTTCTTTCGATTTAGCCACCCGTATGGTTTATAACCATAACCTCGACAATGTTGGGTCCATGACCCCCTTAGGTTTTGACTACCATAACGTGATCAGCGGTCAGTCTGGAGATATTGGTACGTTAATAATGCAGCTTTACGCTACAAAAATAGATAATCTCAGCCCTCACCCAGGGTTTTTCTCAGACGAAAACGATATCGAAATTGTCACCCGTATTTTTAATTTCAATTACACAGGCCTAGGGCGTGATTTGCCGAATATAAAAGTGGGTCATTTAGAGCTCCCTTATGGCTCTGAATACCGCATTGATACCAACGGCACACTCAAACAGTACAACCACGGTGTTAATTTAGGTCCAAAAGCTGATTGGGGGCTAAGTTTCAATAAACAGTATGAAGGCTATGAATATGAATTTGCATTAACAACTGGTGGCGGCCAAGACTTTACCAATCAAAACAACTCTTTTGTATTCACAGGGTATTTAGGTGTCCCCTCTCACCAAAACTTTCAATATGGCGTGTCTCTTAATAAAAGCAAAATTAATTTACTAGAGCGCCAGAGCATAGCTGTCGATATTGCTTATTATTATCAACTATGGGGAATGCTAATTGAACTACAGTCAGGAGAACGCCAACGACAGCATTATTCGCAAGCCTTCTTAGAACTTAATAGAACCAACCCGAGCAATACGTTAGAGCTTTACACGCAAATTCGATATCAAGAGAGTAAAAAAGTTACTCGGCAAGATTTCATCATAGGCACAGACTATGCAATTACACCTAGAATCAGTGTAAGTGCTCAATTCACACGTTTATTAAAGCAGCATAACAGCCAATTCATGGCGCAGTTCAGGTGGCGCTTTTAGGAGAAGGTATGCGTTTTTTTATATTTATAATTGCATTGATGTTAAGCCCATATGTTTGGGCAGAAGCATATTGTGGTTTAAGAGATCCAGTTGCAATGATCAGTAAACTATATCCGAATTATCAAAGCTACCGCTCGATTGTGAGGACCATAGATGCTCGAACTCGTATCAAAGTGTCCGAGCAATTACCGGGCATGCCCTTACATTTTGGCGAGTTAGGAAGACATACCTTATATGTCATTGAAGCAAAAGGAATGACCCAAGGTTTTGTGCACGTGCGTTCTGAGCAAACTCGATGGGGGTTAGTCGAAATCGCATGGGCCATAGACCTGGAAATGAAAATAATTGATTTCCAATTTCAGCGATGCAGACATAGTGATAGAAAGCATTTAGAAACACCTATTTCCAGAAGTGTATTCCAAGGCAAGTCTTTAAACGGCTTAATGCTGCTGTATGATTTTAACAGTAACAGGCCAAGCACTGCTTATTATGAACAAGTAAAGCATCAAGGAGATCTCAGTGACAGTGTCCTAAAATGCGCTATGAAGACTCTGTTAGTCACACAAATTGTTTGGCAGAAAGAATTAGATTCTATTAATCAATCTCTAGTAAACGAGGTGCCATGAAAATAGCAGTTCAAAGCCAAATGTTAGTTATGAGCTGCTTTATTATCAGCCTGCTATCTTTTTGTGTGTTGGGTTTACAATTTTATCAGAGCTCACAAACACAAACTGAGCTAAGCCAAATAGAGATAGAAAAAGGTCAAATCAATCACTTAGAGAGTATGTTAGGCCAATGGCTCACTACCGTAGATTTATTTTTTAACAACCGCCAAAGCTACTTGGTTATGGGAATTGAGCGTCAAGGCATACAAATAAAGGAGAAGCTAAAAAATTTAGAATTCAGTCAAACACATATTGCTAAGCCCTTGACTCAATTAAAAAACCATATGAATAGTGCACTACCCTTAGTCAATCAAGCAGCAATTGTTGGTCCAGAAGAAACGGAAGAATGGCTCTCTTTACTAAAAGAAATTGACAGCAAAACCATTCGTCTCATTCAAGAATATGAGTCTCTTAAACAGCAAATCAAAGTACTCTCAGACAGAAAACGAGATGATTTTGAGGCACAAAAACAACAATTAGTTTTTAGCTTTATTACGGTAACCGTATTTACAGTAGCTATCTTGACCTTACTCGGCATTTGGAATAGTAGAAGGATAATCCAACCTCTGACACTTCTTTCTAGTCTGTCAGACAATGCAGCCCCCTCTCTATCCTTTGATAATGCCCCCTTAGAGATCAAAACAATTTCGCAAAAACTCACTAGCTCTTTTTATAATTTGGCAAAAGAGAAGAGACAAGCTGAATTAGCAAACCAAAAGATTGAACAACAAAACCTTCAATTACAAGACACCATAGTACGACTTGAAGAAACACGGGTACAGTTAGTTGAAAATGAGAAATTGGCTTCAATAGGTCAGTTAGCTGCCGGCGTTGCCCATGAAATTAATAACCCTATCGGTTATGTAATGTCTAATCTAGAGACCTTAGAAGACTATATTAGTGATATGAAGGCATTTATTGAGCATGCAAATGAGCTTAAAAATAAAATGCCACAATTAAATGTATATTCAGAACAATATGATATCGACTACATTCTCAATGATTTGCCAGAGCTACTCGATAGCTCTCATTCGGGATTAAAACGAGTAAAAACCATTGTCAAAGATCTGCGAGCCTTTAGTCATGAAGTGCCTAATCACATTGAAGAAATCGTTCTCAAAGATCTGATAGAACAAACAATCAATTTAGTTCGTCCGAGCTTACCAAGCACCGTTTCAATTCATCTAAACTTAAATACAATGCAAACATTGCATGGCTCAGCCACTAAAATTGCCCAAGTTTTAATAAACCTAATGCTTAATGCCGCTGATGCCATTACAAAACAAGGCACCATTAGCATCTCATTATTTTCTGAAAATAATGTCATCAAAATTTTTATTGAAGATGATGGCTGTGGTATGGATGCTGAAACTCAAAATAATATATTTAATCCATTCTTTACCACTAAACCCGTTGGCAAAGGAACTGGTTTAGGCTTACATATTTGCCTTACAATTATTAAAAGTCATGGCGGTGATATATCTGTTTCAAGTGAAATTGACAAAGGCACTTGTTTTACAATCAGTTTACCAATCCTTAGAAATAATGATTTCTATGAGGACACGCTATCTTCTTGCCAAAGTTCTGCGACAAAATCGATAAAAGCACGCATAACAGGAGATTGATAACTGCTTGATAAGTACACCACCAAAATTGATTATTCTCTGTTTTAAAATCTTGCGAAAGTGGCATGAGCTTGATCTCTGTAATTGATACCGCTGAGTTTCCTACTTAGATTTTCCCGGGTGATAAGCTAATATCGTACCAGTGCAGAGCAACTTATTACTGATGAACAAGTTAACAGCCGTATAGCGATTATGCCGTCGCATTCGAAATGTAAATTGGAAAAACTACACGCATCAACAAAATAATGGGTGTAGCTTACTAAGAAGAAAGCCTTGATGTTCAAACAACATCAAGGCTTCAGATATTCAAGATTACTCGCTTAACAGGCTATATAATCGCAAGTTTACTCAAAGCGGTTAAGCCGCTTTAATCGCTTTCTTTACTTTTTTCATTGCCATTTTTTGCTTTAAAGGCGACAAGTAATCAATAAATAACTTACCTTTTAGATGGTCAATTTCGTGTTGTAGCACGATCGCTAAAAAGTCATCACTTTCAACAACAACTTCTTCCCCATTTCGATCTAAACCCTTTACTTGAACAGAGGCAAAACGCTCTACATCAGCATAATATCCTGGGACAGACAAACAGCCTTCTTGCCCCATTTTTCTGTTAGATCCCCCCACCACTTCTGGATTAATCAGAATTAACGGTTCGTTTCTTCCCTCAGAAATGTCTATGATGATGATGGCTTCTTTACGGCCAACTTGGGTCGCCGCCAGACCAATACCATCGTCGGTGTCGTACATAGTATCCAGCATGTCATCAATCAAAGTTTGCACACACTCAACGTCAGTTACTTTCTCTGCAACTACTTTTAACTTTTCATTTGGAGTTTTTAGAATTTCTAAAACAGCCATTTTACCTCTATATTTTTGCTATGGAACGTCTTAATCAGGCCCAATCTGTTATGTACCGAATTTACTAAGCTTGATTCTTACTATTATAACTCTTTATTTTTTATTGTTTTAACTGTACGTTCCAACTCTTCTACTCTTTTTTCTAGCGCTTCAATTTTTGCATTTGAGCCTTTCATCGACTTCAAGTCTTCAATTATCTTTTGCGGTTCAAACATGTAATTTATAATGAACATGAAGACCACAAGACCCAACATAAATGAAACTAGGTCCCACATACCGTTTCCTTATTAGTTTTATCAAATTATTATTTAAGCCCACACTTTATCTAGCCGTACTTTTCAATTAATGACAAGCCTTAATTGAAGCTAGAACATCGAATTACTATTTTGAGAAGCTTCTGGTACTCGTTTGCTCACACCCCAATACTCTGCGAATTTGCCATTTACCATGCGAAACACATGCATGACTGCTGAACCAAGTGAATCAGAAGTGCGTTTTACACGAAGATGCAACCAAACTAAATCGCCCTCTGATGCAGCACGCTTAACTGGCATTGATAACTGCGGAAATTTTTATATCGCTTAGCAAAAATTGCTAATAACACCTCTCGGTCATCTGGCACATGGGGCGAGTGTTGAATATAATTTTCAACATTACAATCTGCTTTTAAAATCTCAATACGCTTTGCAGCTTTGAGATCGTTTCGATTCTCAAGTATCTCCATGCAATATAGAGCTTTGTCTAGTTTTTGCTCTTGCTATGTTCGAGTCATGTCAGTTGCAAAAGCACTTTAAGCAAAATCGCTCGAAAGAAAAGTCCACACAAATAAAGTAAAAATTAATTTTAAACTGTCACTTATACTCCTTTTATTAAATCAACCGCTACTTGTTTATGGCTGAGCCATACCCTTAAATATAAGAAGGCAATAGCCAATTCAGTCATCACCGCCAGCAAAATGCCTGGCCCTGCTAGCCCCTGTTGAAACTCAAAAACACCCAACCCAGCAAGTGCACACATCGAAACGGCAACGCACAGGCATATTGCTTGTCGTGATTCTGAATGCTCAGCATTTCTGCCTACCCAAAGCAATATTGCTAATCCCAAAAACAACATTGCCATTCTTCGACCGACAAAAAGTGCTGAGCTGCTTTGCTCAATGCCAAATAAACTAAAAGGAAATTCAGGATAAAATAAGAATGCTGCAAACAAAGAGCATGTGATTGAGGCGGTAAAAGTACTTATATTTTTGAAGCTAAACATGATTGTCCTTATCTAAATAACTTGACTGTTGATGCAGATAAATAAGCTACATCAAAGTACCTATATTTATACTTTAGAGCAGCCAAATAAACAATCACTTAAGTGCTTACACAATCGTTTTGTAAGCACTTATTTGTGCATGATGTAGAAGTTCAAAAAATAAGAATGACTTAATTAAAAGTAGCCTTCATTAAAGTCGATAGCCTGATCACTGTAACCTGGAAAGTAAAACCGCCAGCCTTGTTGTTGTTTTTCGTCTAGTCGTATTTTCAGTAATTTAACACTTAAACAATAAGCTTGAAGTGCGTCGACACCATATGCAAACTCATCGATATTCAGAGCTTGAATGCGCACCTTACAGCGAAAATCGCCTCCGGGTAAAGGGTCAAGTTCAGGAGCGCGGACTTCAATATTCAGTTTAATTCTCTCGCCCGAAGCGTTAATGGCATCATATTCAGCGTTTATCATTATTAATCCAATCTCAATTTAATTTGCTTTTATCATCTCTTTAACACCTTCCATGACTTTAATGTCGTTGCCTTCATGAATCTCAAAAGCAATACTTGGAGAATCCGGCGTATGATCCATAAATACATAGCACAGGTACTGCTCCTTACCTTTTTCAAACATAAAAGAATAACCTCCGCCACTGCCTTCCATCTTCATTTCTCCGGCCCCAAGCACTAAAGAAGGTGCATCTTTTTGCGTTTTATCTGGCGCCCACAATACCAGCCTGTAACTGCCATCATCGAGTTCATCAATACGCAAAATTCTGTTTTTAGTTTTACCGGCCAGTATTGATTTTTTGTAGCCTTGAAGGCTAGCGTGTACTTTTTGTTTAGAGCGGTTGATTAACTCCTTTTTCATCACTGCCTCTGTTGCTGATTGGTGATTTATAGCTGATATAAACCCTGAAGCATCAATCCAAACAACGCCATGTGACAGCATGATGCCTCTCCACCCCATATGACTCCAGTCTTTTTCAGTATCTGAGTTAATAATTAAGTTTATAAGTGCGTCATCAAAAACTTCTTTGTATCGTTTGATAAATTCAGCTTCGTTTTTGATTGCTGGGATCGGGTGTTTTCTATTAAGGGGATAAGCGACCAACTTAGAGATTGCTTCAACATCGTTTTGTTGAAAAGCTTTTTTTACAACTTGAATTTGTGCTTGCAGCGCTTTATCTAGCGCAAGTGCATTAAAACTAAGGGTAAGAAAGGCGAGAAAAACCGCTTTTAGGGCATTCATAAAGTAATTCAATCCATTCATTGATTAATAACGGTTTATGCACCGTCAAAGTACCCATTATAATAACAGACACCCATTACTTATTGTCACTACTTAGAATGAATAAATGCTGAAGCAGTCCACTCAAATAAAAACGTGCGAGACAAACAATGTAACGCACGCTTTAAAAATTAACTGACTGCGATTTAACCGAATGAACGCGCTTTCAAATACGCTTCACGACTTTGTACGTTTGTCAGATAACGGGCAATATTTTCGCGGCCTTCTAGCAAGTTTAGACTACCTGCAATTTCAAGTGTAACAGTCATCATGATGTCGGCTGCTGAGAACTCATCACCAGCAAAGTAAGCTTGCTGAGCAAGTACCGAATCTATGTATGAGAAGTCTAGATTTAGTTCTTTGGCAATATACCCGTCCATCGGGTTTGTGCCACTGCGCTCTTCCATTTGCATCAGCAAGCTTGTGATCACAGGTAAGCCCAAAGAGCCTTCTGCAAAGTGCGACCACTCTACATATTGATAGTGGGCCTTGCTGCCTTTTTCTGGGCGTAAACGCTGTTCTGTGTCTTGGTCAAGAATGTATTCCATAATTGCACCTGACTCACAGATCACTATGTCATTGTGCTCAATGATCGGCGCTTTATTTAAAGGATGTACTTTACCTAGACTTGCGGGCGCTAAACGCGTTGCCGCATCGCGTTCGTGTTTCTCAACTTCATATGCCATACCTAACTCTTCTAGCAGCCATAACACGCGGGTTGAACGCGATTGATTAAGATGATGTACTTTAATCATAAATCATTCCTTATTTAACAGATGTTGCTAGCCAATTACTCAGCTAACAATTTCACCAAAAACTCACCTACCGCATGGGCACTTGCTGGGTTTTGACCTGTCACTAAACGGTCGTCTTGAATGACAAACTCATTCCAAGGTTGCACCTTGCTATATTGAGCCGTTTTTCGCGTTAACGCTTCTTCTAATAAGAAAGGAATATCATTGATTGTGCCAAAGTCGACTTCTTCTTCTCGGGTAAATGCAGTGACTTCTTTATCAGCAATTAATAATTCGCCATTGCTGAGTGTAATTGGCAATAATGCAGCTGGGCCGTGGCACACTGCCGCAATGATCCCACCCGCTTCATAATGCTTGGCTGCCATTGCTGCGACTTCTTCATTGCTTGCTAAATCTGACAGTAAACCAAAGCCACCTGGGTAGAAAATAGCATCATAGTCGTCTACGTTGACCTGAGAGATAGGCACGGTATTGTTGATCTGCGTTTGGAATGACGCGTCACCTAATACCTTATTATTTACCTCGTCACCCTCAATATCGGTGCCATAAAGTGGCGCTTTACCACCTTGAATAGAGACAATATCAAACCCAATGTTATTCGCATTTAATACATTAACAACATGCGTTAGCTCAGGTGCATAGGTACCATTAGCTTGATCTGTACTGCCTAGTGTTGCGTGATTAGTGACTGGAATAAGTACTTTTTTCATGATGATTACCTTAACTCAGTGTTGTCATAAAGTTGCTTGATGCTTTTGTGCAAACTGCTAAAAAGACGATATGGATACTGTATATTGTTCCCCAGCAAATGATAATTAGCTAAATCTGTGAAACTCTTTTGCCATTTAGCAACAATCAATACAAGTAATTCATTCAAAATAATAAAATACGGCGCTGCCCACAGGAAGATCGCTTTTCTATTTCTTTCTTTAAAAACCTAAAATTGATTTAATCCGTTTCATGCAAATCTATTGCTTAGCCTTTAAACAACTACTTAAAGTTGTTTATGTTAATGTAGTAGGTGGTGCTTTAGAAAAAGCTAACACAATATCTAAAGCATAGATACAATGAGTGATATAATAGAAAAAGTTGAAGCGCAGGAGTAATGATGGAGCTAGTTATAACAGGTTTATTAATTATGTTAACTAGTGGATTCATTATAAGTATTACATATGGTTTTTGCCCGAGGTTGATGCAAAAATCAGTTATAATTCCCTCATTTAAAGGACATAAAGGTGTTCGTTACTTTATGATTGCCGTTTTCATTATGGGCTTATTCAGAGTTTTGACCATTTTTTTGATTTGAGCTGAGCATCATAAGTGGATATTAAGCTCTAAAGGAGCATCAATTGCTTCATCTTCTAACAGCCACTTATGTTTGTATTAAAAAATGAGATGCCTAGCCTTTCCACTGCACTAGCAAATACAACGCTGACGATAAGTGATTGTTAAATAACACCTGCAAATATTTACGAAATAGGCAAAGTAGTGATGGACAGTTTTGAAGGTATTTTTGAGTTTCTGGCTGTTTCCGAAAGCGGTGGCTTTTCAGCGGCTGCAAAAAAGTTAAACTGCTCCACCAGCCATATCAGTCGACAAGTTTCTCGCTTAGAAGAACGCTTAGGCTCGCGTCTTTTAGCACGTACCACACGCCAAATTAGCCTTACTGAAAATGGCGAGTTTTACTACCAACAGTGCAAGCAACTCGTCATTGGCTTACAACAAGCCAACGAACAATTAAGCCAGCAGCAATATCAGTTATCTGGCACGCTTAGAGTCAGTGCTGCAGGTGGGTTTGCCGAAAGTTACATCGCCCCTGCTCTGATGGAATTTGCCAAACAGCACCCCGAGCTCAATATTGAAATAGACTTCAATTCTCGACTGGTTAATTTTGTTGAAGATGGTATCGACTTTGCTATTCGCTATGGCGAATTGAATGATTCAAACCTCATCGCCCGTAAGTTAATTAGCCGCTCTATGATAGTGGCTGCCAACTCTGAATATCTCAAAACCTATGGCATACCAAACCATCCCAACCAACTAAAAAGCCATCGCTGTATTATCGCCAATAACGACCAATGGGCGTTTAATATCAACGGTACCAAACAAAATGTGAAAGTCACTGGTAACTGGCGCAGCAATAACGCCAATGTGGTACGCGAAGCCTGCGAGCAAGGTCTGGGTATCGCCTATATGCCCGAAAGCACCTTCACAGAATCAATCGAACAGCAAAAGCTGGTACCGCTTTTAGACTCCTATTGCATTAAAGGCGCAACCAGCTGGATTGTTTATCAGAACAAGCAATTTATGCCGCTCAGGGCACGCCTAGCCATAGACTTTTTATTGGAGCGGTTTGCAAAGTGGTAAATTAAAGCTGCATTCAGATTAGGTGTTTAAACTATTAATACGTTTTCAAACAACGACATACAAATGGATTTATACACTCTCTTTTTAACCGCTTTGCATAAACTCAAAACGCTATCAGTATGCTCTATTTTTCTATTGAGCTCCTTTTCGTCTTTGGGCAGTTCAAGCACTTGCTATGGCACGACATCAAAAGGAAGTTTAAAAAGTGCTGTTCAGCTACCAAAAGAAGGCAATAACTTTGTTGGTTATAGTGAAATAGCAAGGTTAGCTGGGCGCACATACGTGCATTCAAAAGTCAAAGATATCATCCTTGATGCTTATTCTCATTTAGAAAAGTCAGAACCTGATAAAGTATTTAAGTATGCTGAGACAGGTTTTGTTAACGGTGGCAAGTTTAGACCTCATAAAACACATCAAAATGGTTTATCTGTAGATTTCATGACTCCCGTATTAAATGAGAATGGTAAATCAGTTCACCTTCCTACCCACCCTTTTAACAAATTTGGTTATAACATTGAATTTGGTAATGAAGGTAAATTTGATGAGTATCAAATAGATTATGTCGCGTTTTCTGCACATCTAGTTGCATTACACAAGTCGTCAAAAAAACATGGCGTAGACTTATGGCGAGTTATTTTTGACCCAAATTTACAGCCCAATTTGTTCAAAACCAAATATGGGAATTACCTTAAAACACACATACAGTTTTCAACAAAACGCTAATGGGTAAGACATGATGAGCACTATCATGTGGATTTTGCAGTGCCTTGTGATAAATAAAAGCATAGCGTAACTCATTTAAGCTCATCAATTTCTTGCGTTTTAACCTTTGGAATGATTCATATTATGAACGCGTGATGTGGTTTACTTGAGTATGTGACACCATACAATCGTAAGCATAGCTCATTTAAAACATGATCTTTATACATAAAGCTAGGATTCCTAAGCTTTATCATTGAAATTGCTTAGAGGTATAACTAATAAAAAGTTTTAAATGAAGGATATCTCTATGATCGTCGCTATTGACGTTCAATACACTAATGGTAAGGCATTTGTTGCTTGCGTTGCCTTTGATAATTGGCAAGCGGAGTCTCCACTCAAGGAATAAACAACGGTTGTAAACTATTTCGAATAGTACGAATACGGTGTTTTTACAAAAGAGAGTTCCCTTGTATTTTGCAGGTGCCATCTGCTCATGCTCTTAAACCAAATACCATTGTTGTAGACGGGTATGTTTATTTAGACGCATATCAAAAGCCTGGCTTAGCTAAGCATTTGTTTAATGCCCTTAGTGGTGAATCGTCTATTGTAAGAGTCGCGAAAAAGCCATTTTCAGACTTGAAGTAATTGATGATGCACAAGAGATAAACTTTGTATTAAATGACTTTTATGAAATTGGTTAATTAGTCGTAAGTCCTGAGTATAGAGTTCAGGGCATTGGTAAAAGCTTAATTAAGTTTGCGACATCTCCAGTAACTGAGCAAGTTCTTATCCGGTGCAATGAAATTCAACTGGAAAGCCACCTTTTTTATTAACAGTAAGGCTTTCAAAGTACTAAGACTCAGCGTGTATTTGTAAAATAAAAAATCGGTTTAATGCAAAATAGCAGCTAAGAATCTGTTATTTAGCTTTTTACTGCTATCCAAAGTTATTTACAAAGTATATGTAACCAACACATTTATTAAATTTTCTAGAACAATTGCAGTTTAAAAACCCATCAGATACCATCGAGTAAATACCTAAAAGGAATACATTCATGATAAAAAACTGCATGGTCATGCTGTCTTTATTAATTTCAAACTCAGCGCTATCACAACCTAAAGACTTTTCTGAGCTGACAATTAACCAGCTTCATCAAGGGGTAAAAGCAGGTCAATTTACTTTTGCTGAAGTTACCCAGTATTACTTAAGCAACATACAAAAACATAACCCTCAACTAAACGCAGTGATAACTGTCAATCCCGACGCCTACCAGCAAGCTTTGAACAAAGACAAACGCTACAAAGAAAATGGAAAAAAAGGCATTTTATTTGGTGTACCCGTTTTACTAAAAGACAACATAGATACCAAGTTAATGGCAACCACTGCCGGGGCGCTCGCATTGCAAAATAATTACCCAAGCAAAAATGCCCCTATTGTTGAGAAATTGCTTTCAGAAGGCGCTATTATTTTAGGAAAGGCAAATTTAAGCGAATGGGCAAACTTTAAATCTTCACCTAGCTCGAGTGGTTATAGTCATGTCGGTGGTCAGGTAAAGAACCCTTACGATATGGCTATGACTCCTTGCGGTTCAAGCTCTGGATCTGCTGTAGCTGTCTCTAGTAACCTAGCGCTTGTAAGCATTGGTACAGAAACTGATGGTTCAATTCACTGCCCAAGCGCGCTTAATGGCGTTGTTGGTTTTAAGCCGAGTATTCATCATATTTCCCAAACAGGGATAATCCCCATTGCGCATTCTCAAGATACCGCAGGCCCTATCACAAGAACCGTGACTGATGCTCAGCTTATTTATTTAGCAATCTCGGAGTACGCTCACAAAGAATCAACTTCAACAAATTCATTGCAAGGTAAACGCATTGGAGT
>Ga0209992_10003168_pt1 | contig 14114 bp, 10 predicted proteins | sample 2SBtaG_2_FD_182564 | JGI IMG/M metagenome (GOLD analysis project Ga0209992, IMG submission 182564) | Deep subsurface microbial communities from Kolumbo volcano to uncover new lineages of life (NeLLi) - 2SBTROV12_ACTIVE470 metaG (SPAdes)... | ecosystem: Environmental > Aquatic > Marine >... | reverse complement strand
CGTTCCGCCATTTGAGGCAGTCCTGGCGTAACGTTTATGAAGTACTATGTGGAGCCGTGACGAACGCAGGGCAGCCGGGGCTCAATGGTTGTCGCGTAGGCGAGTCGATTCTGGTTGACTCGGATGTCCCGCAATCTTTCACGAGGTAGCGACTCACTTATCCGAGGGTCGCGGTACAGGATGATTTAAATGAAACTAAAGCGACTATACATCTTAGCTATTATGTTTTTAACCTTAGGCTCTTGCTCAATTCTCGCCGCTCCAAGTTGGTCGCCTTATGCCAATGTTGCTGAGATTAGAATATCTAAGGGCAATCTGTATGTGCAACTATCGGGCAATATACTCAACACCTGCGCCAACTTTGCAGTAGTCAATATTAGCTCGGAAGGAGCTCCTCAAATGTTCGCCATGGTGATGGCTTCCTTTACGAGCGGCAAACAGATTGGCTTATACCTCTCTGATAGATGCGATCCAACCTATTACTCCTTGCTTGGAACGAGAATCAGGTAGGTAATAATGAAGTCGCAGTGTGGATCGATGGTAGCTCGTTGGGCTTATATTGTATTGACGGTTCTTTCCCTGCATCTCGTCACACGATCTGCGCTTGCAGAAAAGACGATCGAGCAACCGACTTCAGTATCAGCACCAGCCCAAACCACTAAAGATGCGACCGAAAGCTGGGGTCCATACGAACATTTGAGCGTCGTTGAAATATCCAATGGCCACTTATATTTGAAATCACCTTCTTATACTGTTTGTAGCGCCGGAGGCTTTCTGGCACTAGACATGACTTCAGGCACGGAATGGATAGAGTATTACACTGCGGCTATGATGGCCAACGCCAAAAACAAGAGAGTTAGCCTGCGTATTAATAGCTGCAATAATTCGACCTACGTGCCAGCGATTGGTATTCGTTTGAACGGGCAGTGATGCAAAAACAAATTCGAGTTACCCTAATATTATTGATTTGCTTAGCCACCTTTGCTGGGACTTTATTTGCGTCAAACGAATATACTGCACTATTTCAAGATAATTTTGGTCCTATCAAAACCGTTAAGAGAATCACAGTAGATGGCACGCATGCCACCATTACGGACCTAAATGGCAATGAAACATCCGGTGATGCCTGCCAACTACTTGGTTGCGCTGGTTCTACCCTTATAATCGAAAACTTCAAGATCACAGCCACAGATATAGGCCCTGAAGAAGCTTGCATTCGGCTAAAAAATAGGTCGAACATCATCGTGCGCCATAACTTTATAGGGCCGTGTTCAGGCACTACGAAATGGATAGAAAGGGCATGGGCAATTTTGGCAACTGGCAACGGCAATACGACCTCAATTAGTGTCGAAGAGAACAAATTTAGGGAGATTGAAGCTGGCGTGCGTCTCGATCGTCTAGAAGGCGGTGCATCGATAAGCAAAAACACCTTTTATGAGTTAGATACTACGGTCAACCTAAAGACAGGCGTGATCAGCTTAAAAGATGTTAGGGGAGCAGGTAATAGAATTGAATATAACCAGATTATCATTAGCACAGAAAACTGTTCGAAAGTAGCCTATGACAACCCAGATTTTGATACCATAAGTGTATACAACAGTCGTGGCACAGCCGCTTCGCCAATCCAGATCGTTGAAAATCGGGTGCATGGCAGCAGTTGCCCCAGTGCACCACCACCTGGGCGCCTTCGTTCAGGGGCAGGCATCATTGTTGATGGTAAGTGCGTCGATCTATCAGGGGGCAATGGCGCCTTAGATCCAAATAAGTTATGTTTAGAAAGACCGCAAGACCATTGGAATGGTTACATCCACATTAAAAACAATACCTTAGTTAATGCCGGACCGCAACAGACGATCGTTATTAGTGGTGGCCGAAATATAGCCGTCGAAGGTAATCGAATTTATACTAAAAGCACTACCTATTCGAATCCAATAGTTTATTCTCATTTTCAACCTATAGGCATGTCTGATTATTGGATCACTGTCTAATTTAAAAATGGCGATACTGTCGCTGCGAGCGCAGATGATTGTAGTTCGGTTGGTGGCACAACTTGCCCATATATGCGCCAGGGGTCGTGCTATAACGTCACATTTAAGGACAATAAAATACAATTCCTCAGAAATGGAACTCCCGATCCTTCTGTGTACATCCCGCATGTGAATGAGTGGGATGAAAACTATGTCTATGGTACTAACCCACACATGCCGCCCACCCCACGTAGGCCAGACGACAAACCACCACCATGCCCAGACGGAAAACTAACGAAACCATGCGAGGGCTATAACACCTGTTGCGCTGGCGAGTTCAAAAACGGATGGTGTGCTGATTTTTATGAAGCGCCAAGCAACTACAACCGCAATCCCTTAAAGGGAACGGGCAATGTCTATTCCGACTTTAGTTTAACGTCTGAGATTTTGATCAAATGAGGAAATAGAGCAATAAAAAAACGGTAGTTTTAGTCCAATCAGAATATAATAATCGACCTGTAAATTGTCAATTTCGGTTGGGACCAATCGGGGGGATATTAGGCGAGAATGAACATCCTCCAATAACCGGAAACTGTCCTGAGTTGCTTTTCACCCAAGTACGACACTTAACGCCGTATGTATTTGATAATAAAAGACCTGTGGTGAGGAAATGGCATTACACGGCGTCGATCGCGGGTTTTGTTCCTCCTAAATGCTTGAATAAATCGAGCTGTTCAGCATATAGATAATCGTAAAAATACTGCGATAATTGATCAGGGAATTTGAGGGTTGAAGACTATTTAAATTTGTATATTATCCGTGAACGGGAAGATATCCCTTTCAGACCTACAAAGATCAAATCTTAACTTTGTGATTGCGATCATGTTTTTGGACAAGATGTCCGAATCCGAATAATGACTTGTTAGGCGTACAAATGAAACTTTACAAATTTAGGTCATTCACTCCATTCGAGTACTTGGCCGATATTTTCGTTCACGGTCGGCTATTTTGCTCTCCGTATCAAAATCTCAATGATCCGTTTGAAGGTGTCTTCATCGCTTTGATTCCTACGGACTTCGGTCGTGGATTTGGACTAAATTTCGGAATGGGAGGCACTGCTGAATTGTTGAGGACTGTCGATGACATTGACGGAGATGCCATTGCCAACAAACGAGTATGCAGTCTTTCAAAATCGTGGACTGATGTTCGCATGTGGTCACATTATGCCGATGGTCATAGAGGAGTGGCCATTGAGATCGATTTCAATGGGCTAGAAGACGAAGTTCGTGAGGTGCAGTACATCGACTCCATCGAAAAGTTTGCGTCAGGTATACTTGCCGAAAGCCCAGATGCCGGTGCATTGTTGTGTAGAAAGACATTCCATTGGGATTACGAGCAGGAATTTCGGATCCTCGGTAGCGGAGAATATTTTCAGATTGAAGGCCGTATTGGGAAAGTCTATGTAGGATCGCGGATGCCGGCCAACCACAAGAACCTCTTGCGACAACTCCTACCTTTGGGCACTCGACTGGTGGATACAGAGTTGGAGAAAAATGACATTACCGTTCGTGAGACTCACAGTAGAGCTCTCGATCAAGGCGAGAGTGTTGCAAACAAAGGCAATCGGCGGTGATTGTGCCGTTCACAATATTACACAGGCGCTTGCCTGTGCCTAAATCAAGTACTGACTTGTTTACGCTGTAAAGCGCGAATGCTCCAGGACGTTATCCCGGTTATAAGCGAGTCGCTACCTCGTGATAGATTTCGGGACATCCGAGTCAACCAAAATCGACTCGTCTACGCGACAACCATTATTGCCCCGACCGTCCTGCGTCCGCGCCGCTTCGCCACACCATTGCAAGCTCGGCGCAGGCTACACAACACTCCCTCAAATGACTGGACACGATTATTCGGATGCCTACTTTGTTTTCCCTCTGGCGCGATTCGCACGCCGGAAAAACAGTGCGGCCTGATCGTTATCGGGGACTCATCGCCTTCGTTTTACTCTCCATGGCGTTCAGCGAATGAAGTTTCAACTACCGGATTGCGCCGGTCGCGAGTCTATCGCGTGACCGTCCGCAGATAGTCCATTACTGACCATTCCAAATGGTCAATAATTTGGTTCCTTTTTACAGAAGAGGAACTAATCATGGATCAATCTACCAACTCAAATAGTGAAAAAGAACCCTGGAATAAAGGCAAACTGGTGGGTCAAAAACCACCGCTAAATCTCAAAGAAATCTGGGCCATCCGGATCCGGTTGCAACTCGCAAATCGAATTCGTGACCTAGCCCTGTTCAATTTAGCCATCGATAGTAAATTGCGTGCCTGCGATCTGGTGAAGTTGAAAGTCCGAGATGTATCTCATGGAGATCGAATTGCAAAAAGGACGATGGTGTTGCAACAAAAAACCAAACAGCCCGTCCAGTTCGAAATCATGCAACAAACGAGAGAAGCCATTTTTCTGTGGATCAATCATGTCAATCTAAAACAAAATGACTACCTCTTTCCAAGCCGAATCAAAAATTCTCCCCATTTGTCGACGCGACAATATGCCAGGATTGTGGAATCATGGGTTGTATCCATAGGCCTTGATCCAGCAGCTTATGGGACACATTCACTTCGTCGAACTAAAGCGTCTTTGATATACCGACGGACCAAGAATTTAAGGGCCGTGCAGTTGCTCTTAGGGCATACGAAATTGGAAAGTACCGTTCGCTACCTAGGGATTGAAGTTGATGATGCATTGGAGATGGCGGAACAAACCGAAGTTTAATAGCGGATTTTTATCGGAAGCGGCTGTTTTTAACAGTCGCTTTGTGCTCAGGAGCTGACGTACGTGAAATTTTTCGCTTGCCCCAAGCTAAAAGTCAATAAGCGCCTTCAAGGTTTCTGTTAGAAACTACTAACAACGTCATAATCTACGGAATTGGATATCATGTTGTTTTAGGATGATATACAGTTAAGCAATTGGACCGAATTCACAAAATCGTTGTCTTGGAAACGAAAAATTGGGAAGATATGTGGAAACTTTATAATTGCTTGTTAGCTGCGTTTGGAGCATGGAGCTAGATTAATAACGATGCTATATAAATTTACTCCCACCCTAGATATCGCTGAAAAAGTCTCTACTGGAATATTCCGCTTCTATGAATTAACCAAGTATATAAAAATGGAAGATGAAGTGGGACGATCAGATCCAGAAGAGTGCTCGGTTAGTTTTCCTACTAAAGAATATGAAGAATTCCCAGACAAGCTACCTATAGGTAGCTTCAGAGGCATTGAATTCAAATGTATTAGCACTGGAAATAACGAGGAACATATTAGGCAATATTTTGTGTTTTGCATGAGCACAGAAATGGATAAAAAAGCAATTGGTGACTCTAGATATATTGTTGAACTTTATCGAGATAACTTTGATTTATTTATGCAGCTCCTAAACGAACCATTTGATGATTCTGCAAATCCCGAAGGTCACCAGTTCTTTAGTCATGGTGAGGTGAAGTACTACAACATACATAACCACCCTAAACCGTTTATAGGAAATAGGTGGCGTGAGGTGTTTGTAAAACACTCTGATTTTAATTATCAAAATGAATATCGGGCAGCCTTTTTTGCTTCAGATCACTTCTTTGATAGAATTTCAGGTAACCCCATGGTGATCGAGAAAAAAATATTCGATCAAAATAAGGAGCCAATGAGTTTTAATTTGGAGCTGTATGTTCAGTCAGGTATCGATGATGAGGGTTGGCGCTATATTGAACTTGATATTTCAGGGTTCGCTGCCAATATAAGCCCTGAACAAAGTAACATTACAGAGCTTGTTGCTGAGATAACTTGAACATTCAAGCAGCAGCTAACAAGGCCAGCCAGAGGGGCTTTCGCACTACGTACTCCCGCCCCTGCTGGCGGCGTTAGAGCATCATGCTACAGGATGCACCGCAGATAACCGAAGAAGATCTTCAGAAATGCAGGGACACTGGCGACTATAGCCCCGTAATGTTCGAATGGTACAAGTTTGTGGCGGGTCTATGTGTCACGTTTTCAAACTTACTCCAAGAATCGCCCGTGATCCGTAAAGACATCTCAGAAAGAGACTACGGAATACTTATTGGCCTGATTAATCGGGCTTACCGATTAATGCTAACCAACGTGGCCCTTTCTCACGAAGGGGAATTCGGCGAATCTACAAGTATCCTTGATCGCTGCATATTCGAAAGCTGCGTCATTTTGAGTTGGCTATGTGCCACAAATACCGAAGATAGATTCGATCGATATGTTGCGTCAGGTCTTAGGACGGAGCTCGAGCTAAAGGACCAAGTTAATCTCGCCCTTGAGAAAAGAGGCGGAGATGTTCTCTTAATCGAGAAACGAATGTTGGACTCTGTTGCAGACTGTATTGCGGAAGCGGGTTTTGTTGACGATCAGATTCGAGAAATGAAACCGCTTCCTAATCTAGCAGCGATGCTAGAAGCCCTTGGTTACAAGCGCTTTGCTTATACAGCGGGCCAAAGAATCGGATCGCATCATGTTCATGGTACTTGGGTAGGGTTAAGAAACCATTTCATTGAGAAAGAGGAAGATACTGGTCGTTATCGCGCACGACAGAAAAGTTACACTCATATCAACCAATATGTTTACATTACGAGTATTGTATTAGCTGCACTATCTAAGTTCGTTGATTTCGTATTTGAAGATGCCGATGAGGAAAAGGGCGAGATATTAAATCTATTTGAATCTACGGACGAAAATATACGAATGCTAAATATTGAAATCGTTGGTGGGGATTTCGATGCGATTGCCTAAAGTGTCCACGAAAGTCGTGCTAGATCACGCACCTATTTCGCAGGCGTTAACCAATTCAATATAAGGCCCGCTGTCCGATTCAGGTTGACTCTTGCCTGTCGCGACTCTATCCCGTGACTGCCCGGAGTTAGTCCTTTCCAGTCAGACGAAATATTTAACCCATGATTCGAGCAGCTTGGAGACGATTGACCGGTTGTGCTCAAGTGCGGACGTTCGCGTATCGATGAAAGTCTTATTGCGACCGGCTACAGTCTGTGCCAAAAGCAGGCGTTCGTTAAAAATTCCCTATCTGTGTTCCTATAAGCAAAAAGCTAGACGCGCGCTCTAAGCCGTTGGGGCATTGGAAAGAAGTATCACTGGCACTGAAAGAACATTTAGATTTTTAACGCCAGAGATTTCTTCAAAATGGGATTTGTTGCCAATTTGGCCAAATTCTATCGCGATCAAATTGATATCGAATAAAAACAATTGTATCGTATCAATGACAAGACTTTTTCTAAAAATGAGCATGGGTTTTCGGTCTACAAATGGGGCTTAATGTAGACGAGGCGTCACTTAATTGCTGCGACCGCTGCCGGCCAGGGAAAGTGAATACGAAGGCTGGTAGTCCCCGGGAGGCGTAGGTCATGTTGGATACCCGTCGTGCGGAGCGCCAGAGGGGATCCGAAATTACATCCGAAACGCCGTTCCGCCATTTGAGGCAGTCCTGGCGTAACGTTTATGAAGTACTATGTGGAGCCGTGACGAACGCAGGGCAGCCGGGGCTCAATGGTTGTCGCGTAGGCGAGTCGATTCTGGTTGACTCAGATGTCCCGAAATCTTTCAGGAGGTAGCGACTCGCTTATTCTTAGTTATGGGCTTTTAAATTTACCATCATGGCCGTTTCGGCACTTCATTTACGTTTCTTGCCATGGGCTGTCTATGGCCATGGGGTAACTGTTGTAAGTCTGACGAGAAATTGAAAAGTATGGAATAATTTATTGACATAGTTCATATTATCGAGTCGAATCTCAAGGCCTATTCTTCCCGCTTTGATTTATTCACGACCAATGCTAAGATAGTGGCATGCGGAAATTCTTGTCGGTACTTCTAATGGTTGCCATCTACTGGACGTCCACCTGGATGGTGACGGACATTCACGATGTTCTTTCAACCGACGGTGATCAACCGCACCCGATTTTTTCCGTCTTTTCCACCGATCTCGGGACAATTCTTCAGTCAGATGCGGACGATACTTCCCCATCTGAATGCCAAGTATGCAGTTATGACCACGGTGGTCATTTTGGTCAAATGCTGACTGCAACCCCTCAAATTCTTAACTTCAATCCAATTTACGGAGAATCTGGTTCTTATTATCCATCGAACTGGTTTTCCCTTACCCTGCCCCCAAAATACCGTCCGCCAATCACCTAACGGCGTCATTCTAAGGCTGTCTGTGCAGTAGTAGAAACGTGCAATTAGCGTTGTGTTTGGCAGGTCATAATCGGACAATCGACCTCGCACTGAATCCGAATGTTCCGGATACAGTCGGTCTGCGATTTAAATAGTTCCGATTCACACTAAACTCCTGATGAAGATCTGATTTATTCGAAGATTTTCGCGATACCGGGATGATTCGCCAAAACCAATCAACTTAACGATTGATTTCATACGCTTGACCGCGAAGGTTTCCTGTCCACACGACACTTCCGCCTCTCAGGGATTTGTTAATCTCCCTACGCACACTGCTTAGTCGGTAGAAATACGCCCTTTCAGATCGATCAATGGCCCTGCGTAGCAGGACAACTCTTCTGCACGATCTCGTTATTCTCAGGCAACCGCCTGGAAATTTGTTTGTATTAACCGATCGGAATTTTTTATGAGCGCTAAATATTTTTGCTTCCGTCAACCAGTTTCACCCGTCACCGGTTGTGGCATCTGTTTTCAAAACAACAATGTTTTAGGATTAACACGACCTGGAAAATTATTCATTATTCTTTTCGGTTTCGCTTTGCAAGTCATAATTCCTGTAAACAGCGAACCGCTTAAACTCGAGTACACCTCGCCTCCATCGCCTGACATGCCGGCGAAATCAATCGAGATTAATGAACCCCGCGGGGAGTTATCGTTGGCTACGGCTTTGTCGCTGGCTTTGTCGCACAATCCAACACTAGCTGCTGCATCCCGAGAAATCCAAGTACAGGATGGAGTCGTCCAGCAAGCGGGACTTCTGCCTAACCCGGTATTCGGCGTATCGGCTCAGAACTTCGCAAATTCAAGATTGCAGGGAGTTGACGGTGATGCGCTTAATTGGAGCCTTTCTCAAACTGTTCTGCTCGGCGGTAAGCGCGCCAAAGCGATCCGGGTCGCGGAGCTTGGTCGGGAGCTTTCCGTATGGGACTACGAAAGCAAACGAATGGATCTATTAGCCGAAGTTGTGCTGAGTTATATCGGTCTTGTAAAGGCTCAGCAGGGATTGAAACTTGCCGATGGCCTGGTAAAGCTTGCCGACCATATGATGGAGGCGGTCACTGTCCGTGTCAAAGTCGGCGAAACTTCACCAGTGGATGAGACACGCGCCCGGGTAAGTCTGGCTTCCATACAAATCGAAAAGCAGCGCGCGGAGCGAGCATTGGCAACGGCGCGAAAACGGCTGGCGGCCACCTGGGGCAGTGCCTCTCCGGAATTTGAAGTTGCCCAAGGCCAACTGGAAACGGCAAAACCAATTCCTTCTTTCAGTGCTTTGATGGATCGCATTGCTCAAAACCCCCAATCTTGCCCGCTGGGCCAGCGAGACGATTCAGAGACAGGCGTCCATTGATCTGGCTAGTAGCCGTGCGATTCCGAATCTGACGATCAGCCTCGGGGTTCAGCAATACCTAAAGACCGGTGACAATGCTTTAGGTGCGGGAATTTCGATACCCATACCCCTTTTCAACCGCAATCAGGGCAATATTCTCCAGGCCAACCGGCGTTTCGACAAAGCCCTGGATCGACAACGGGAAACTCAAGTTTTGGTCAGCACAACTCTGAATACAATCTATCAGCAATTTTCCGCTGACTACGCCGAGCTCAGCATTCTTGAAACAACGGTCCTGCCGGGTGCGCTAAGCGCCTTCGAGGCCGTGCAGGAAGGTTATCGCCGGGGCAGATTTAACCTGTTGAATGTACTCGATACACAGCGCACGCTGTTTGACGCCAAAATACAGCATCTAAGGGCTTTGGCAAGTTATCACCAATCGAGGATCAAGATACAGCGTTTGATCGGAGAGCCTCCTGAAACGGCGCAAAGCTTGGAGGTCAAAAATTGAAAAATCTACAAGCAGTTGCATGCCAGATGCTCAATATTCCATTCACGATGACAGTCGGTCAAAAATCAGGCGGCCTTCCATCGGAACCACCAGTGAGCTTTGGATCTTCAGTCAGAACAGATAAGCGAGTCGAAATCATGGATCATTTAGAAAGTAGCTTAATAAGCCCCCTGATAGGCTTAATTCTTCTTATTCTTGTACCTATTCATGGGCAAACAAACCAACTGGATTACAAGAATTCTAATCCGACGATGCCAAATAAGGAACACGTGAACGAAATTGAGGAGCAACACGCACACGACAAACATGCTAACGAAAGCGGCAAAAACGCCCGTGAAGGCGAAAATCATAACGATCATGATGTCGGTAAAGAAAAAATGGACCATGAAAACGAACAAGACGAGCATAACTCGCTCAAATTCAGTCCGGATGTACTTAAAGAGTTTGCCATCAAATTGGCACAAGCGAATTCCGGGTCCATTAGGGAAACATCGCTCCTGTCGGGCGAAGTAGTTGTTGCTCCCGACAAGCTTTTTCACGTTATCCCTCTGGCGGCCGGCGTGGTCCGCAAAGTCTTCAAACAATTAGGTGACAGCGTCAAACAAGGCGATTTATTGGTAACGCTTTCCAGTCGGGAACTGGCTAATGCTAAAACAAAGCTCGTTGCTGCCAACAGCCTCTTGCGGTTAGCTGACGCGAGTCTGAAACGGGAGCGCGAACTGTATAAGAAAAAGGTCACGGCTAAACGGGAATATCTTGAAGCAAAACAGGCTCAAACTAAGGCGGCTATCGAGCTTAAATCAGCCAAACAAGGCCTTTTGGCCTTAGGGTTATCCATCCAGGATGTAGTTTCAGTCCTTCGTTCTAGTGGCGACGATTTGACGCGTTATGAACTTCGTTCTCCGGCAGAGGGCATCATCATTTATAAACACGCAGTTCATGGTGAAATTCTGAACACTGAAATCAAAGCTTTCACTATCGCGGATCTGGATCGGGTATGGATTAATTTGACCGTTTATCAAAAGGATTTGCCTCTTATTCATAAAGGTCAGGCCGTACTGATCTCTACACGCCATGGTTCGTCGGCGGAACAGTCAGAATTTCGCGGTGTTATCGATTGGATCAGCCCGACCCTTTCCGAATCCACCCGCAGCGGCACGGCGCGGGTCATACTTGATAATGTAAACAGGCGATGGCGTCCCGGGTTGTTCGTGAATGGAGCAGTTGTCATAGCTAAAACCGCAGCCAAAGTCGTCATTCCGCGAAGCGCATTGCAGAATATTGAAGACCGGACCGTGGTCTTCGTCCAGGAAGGCGACGAATTCGAGCCGCGGCCGGTTCAACTGGGCCGAACAGACACCCACCGGGTAGAAATCGTGCAAGGTCTTGAGTCGGGCGAAACTTTTGTCAGCGAAAATGCTTTTACCCTCAAGGCGCAAATGTCGAAAAGTGCATTTGGCGGCGGACACTCGCATTAGATTTCAGGAGAACCATTAATATGATCGATAAAATTATTGCTTTTTCTTTACAAAGTAGAATGCTGGTGATCGCCATGGCGGTGATGATTATGGCGGCTGGATACAGTAGCTACCAGAACCTTCCGGTGGATGCATTCCCCGACGTTTCTCCCAACCTGGTGCAAATATTCACGGTCACCGAAGGCTTGGCGCCCGAGGAAATCGAAATGTATGTGACCTACCCGGTGGAAGCGGCGATGACCGGGTTGCCAGGGATTCAAAAAATCCGTTCGGTCTCCAATTTCGGGCTATCGGTGGTCAATATTTATTTCGAAGACGATATGGACATTTACTTTGTCCGTCAACTGGTCAACGAACGCCTGCAAGAAGCCCGCGATCAGATCCCCGGAGGTTTTGGCGAACCGGGGATGGGGCCTATTTCCACCGGTATGGGTCTGGTGCTGTTTTACTATCTGAAAGATGATACCGGAAAATACACTTTGGAAGAACTCCGAACCTTTCAGGATTGGATCGTCAAATTTAATCTACAAACGGTCAAGGGCGTGACTGAGGTACTCGGTATCGGCGGTTTCGAAAAACAGTTTCAGATTGTCGTACACCCAGAGTCCCTGCTGCGCTACGATGTGACTCTCAGCGATATCATCGATCGCGTCAGAGCCAATAATCTGAACGTCGGCGCCCAGTATCTGGAAAAAAATGCGGAGCAGTTCATCATTCGTTCGGTCGGATTGGCGACGGGAATTCCCGATATCAACAACATCATTGTTAAAACCGTGGACGGTCGTCCGGTTTATCTGAGGAGTATCGCCAATGTAAAAATTGGTGGCGCCATCCGCCGGGGTTTACAAACCCGCAATGGCGAAGGCGAAGTAGTCGCTGGCATGGCTATTAAACTTTTTGGGAGCAACGCGTCGACCGTCATTGAGCGGGTGGAAAATCGGATCTCGGAAATCAATAAGAGCCTCCCCGATGGCGTCAGTATTGTGCCCTATTACCAGCAAAAGGATATCGTCGAAGCAGCGGTCAGCACGGTCAGCAGCGCTCTGATTCAAGGGATCATCCTGGTGGCTTTAGTGCTATTTGCGTTTATGGGTGGATTCCGGCCCAGTCTGGTAGTCGCTATGGCTATCCCGTTTTCGGTTCTTTTCGCCTTTATCGCCATGGGCCGGTTGGAAATGTCCGCGAACCTGATGTCTTTGGGCGGGCTGGCCATTGCCATCGGCATGATGGTGGATGGCACTATTGTCATGGTGGAAAATGTCGACCGTATGCTGCGCGAAGCCGATCCGAACGAACCCCGACTGCATGTCGTTGGCCGGGCCTGCCGGGAGGTTGGGCAACCGATTCTGTTCGCCATCTCCATCATCATTATCGTGTTTCTTCCGCTATTTACCCTGGAAGGTGTGGAGGGTAAGACCTTTCGACCCCTCGCCTATACCGTCGCCCTGGCGATGCTGGGTTCTTTGATCTATGCGTTGTTTTTGGCGCCGGTATTTTCAGATCTGATCATGCGAAAGGAAAAGCCCCGCGCCGACGGCAAGCCGAACTTGGACGTGCGCATTCTTAATGCGATCCTTAAACCCTACCGCCCGATGGTTGCTTATTTCGTTGACAACCGAAAAATGGCGATCGCGCTGTCGGGAGGACTTTTTCTGATCGGCGCCGTGCTTTTTCCTTTTCTCGGCGCGGAATTTACCCCGAAACTGCGCGAAGGCACCATTGTTGTACGTCTCACCATGGCGCCGTCCATCGCTATTACCGAGAGCAGACGCAACACCTTAATCGTCGAGCGTCGGTTGTTAAAGATCCCTGAAGTAATCGAAACCACCAGCCGCGTTGGTCGAGGCGAAGTCGGCGCCCATGCCGACCCGATCAATTCGGCGGAAATGTATGTGATCCTCAAGCCCAAGGACGAATGGCGGCGCCCGGGTGATCAGGAATTTATCGAAAGTGAGATTCGAAATACAGTGAGCGAACTGCCGGGTATTACCGCTAACATTACCCAGCCCATCGAAATGACCGTTGATGAACTATTGGAAGGGGTGCGGGCCGAGTTGGCAATCAAACTGTTCGGCGACGATTTAGGCATCTTGAAAAAGAAAGCCGATGAAATCGCGGCCGTAGTTAGACAGGTGCGTGGCGCCGCCGATCTTCAGGTCGATCAGGTCTCCGGCACACCCCAACTGGTGATTCGCCCGGATCGCCATGCTATTGCCCGCTACGGTTTGAATCTGGCCGATATCCAGGAAGTCATTCGAAGTGCGGTGGGTGGTGTCACCGCCGGTCAGGTTTTCGAAGGGATTCGCCGCTTCGATATCTATGTGCGCTATGAAACCGATGCACGCGATACCGGGGAAGCCATTCAAAACATTCTCATCAACGGACCGGACGGTATCAGGGTGCCTCTTTCTCAATTGGCCACGGTCGAGGAAATCGTCGGTCCGCGTCAGATTACCCGCGAAAATAACCAGCGGTTTATTACCGTCCAGGCCAATGTGATCGATCGCGATATTGTTTCTTTCGTGGAAGAAGCGCAGCAGGCAATCGACGATAAAGTAAAGTTACCGCCGGGC
>Ga0209992_10003166_pt1 | contig 14121 bp, 23 predicted proteins | sample 2SBtaG_2_FD_182564 | JGI IMG/M metagenome (GOLD analysis project Ga0209992, IMG submission 182564) | Deep subsurface microbial communities from Kolumbo volcano to uncover new lineages of life (NeLLi) - 2SBTROV12_ACTIVE470 metaG (SPAdes)... | ecosystem: Environmental > Aquatic > Marine >... | reverse complement strand
CTTTTTCAAGTATTCTCTCCACTGACTCTGTATATTTTTTATGTTGTTCCTTATTCATCATCAGACACCTCCTCAAAAAAGTTTTCTTCAATACCTTCTTCTCGTCTGCCCTCATCTACCAACCAAGTATAAGCAACCTGTCCGATAAAAGAGTTATTAGATTCAGGGTGATTGGTTTCTTGTAGTAAATGTTTAACAGCCTGTGCAAACCTATGCCTACGGCTTCCTAATTGCTCGTCTAACGCAGGGAAAGATAATCGAATAGCCTCAACATTATCTACACGCATCATTGCTTTATCTGCGACATCTCTAACAGCATTTTCTGCACCAATTAGTTCATCTTTTATTTTACTCATGGTCTTTCTCCTAAGTAATCATCAATAAGTTCTATTGCACATTGTATTTTTCTTTCGTGTGTCCAACCATGTTGTTCGGCTGATATGTTAGCCACTTCCATAGCCTTAACAGAAGCCTGTGCATATCGATCACATTGATATTTAATAAATTCAATTGTGTTGTCTGTTAATGTATTGTCTTTTGCCATATGTTTACCTCTCGAAATGATATGTTCTAGGATTTTCCAATCCATTTATTAATTTAATTCGCTTCATGCCACGCATTTTGAATATGCCCTTAGTCAAAAGATTATAATCACTTTCGTTATCTAATCTAATGACCAAAGACCTATCCTTAAATTGGCGCAGATATTCTCTAGCCTCTCCGACACTTTTAAGATTCAACTTAATGCCGTAGTATATAGACTCTATCATGCCGCCAAATCTAAATGAGGAAGCATCTTCTCATTCAAAGTCTTTCTAACTTTGTCGAGACGATCCATCTTAATAGATGCAAAGTTCTTTTGCGATAGTTTCCTAGTAGGAACTTCATGTGTTGCCCACTCAGTCATTGCATTATACAATGCCCATGCTGTACTACCAAGCTCTGCTTTATTAGATAGCCAACGAGCATACAAAGACTCTAATGTTTTATTACGAATAACATCTGGTTCATCTAATATATCGCTAACATAAGCCCAACCATCATTTTTTAAGTGACTATCAACTGTTTTAGCATTAGCTAAGTGAGCTATTATAGAAAGAGCATTACTATTTTGTATTTTAGTATCAACCATTTCTTTCCACAACTCAGTTTCTTGGTCATAGAATGTGACAGCTTCTGATAATTTATCAGCAACGTGCTGTAGGTTAAGACCTCTAGTGTGTTTAGATTTGTGGATTGCAAAGTTATTTGCGAACACCTGCATATTAGTGCAGATAAATCTATAGCCACCAACCTCAACTACAAACGACCACGATCCATCAAAACTATTTCGTGCTGATATAGTTAGCGCAACATCATCACCCTCTCTGCCTAGATTAACCCGGTGATTAGGAAGTGTGTATGTTGCATAGGCTCTTGAGCCATTGTGAGAACAACCCACATCTCTAGTAATGCCTTCAATGTCTAAGTCAGACAGCATGATTACATTCTCTGCTGTTTTAAAAGCATCGGGATGATTAACTGGATTGTAGTTTTTACCGACCACACTAATAGCAAAGTCATTATCGTTTCTAACAATTGCTCTGTGGTTTGGTACATGAGTGTCATAACCAGCACAGCTAACAAACATATCGTCTTTGCGTACTGTGAAGTCAGCATCACCATAATCGCCTAGATTTTCTAGGACTTCTGCTCTATTATTCATAGATTTTCCCTCTTAATTTAAGGTTAAGTTGTGGTAGTTTTGATATAGCAGACTACCAAACTGCTACCTAGTGTGAGAACAACTGTCTCTACTTATGTAGTTCTCACTAATCTAGGATTAAACTTCCAAGAACTTATCAACAATGCTTGACATAATTGCTTGTATGTTTTCCATAGAGTCTCTCGGCAATAATTTTACTGCAAGTTCATTACTGATTTGATCTCTGACACTACCATATCCTGCGACATTGACTTTAATTTCAACAGACGAATTTTCTTGAGAACGATAGTATGAATTTGAATCTATATACAATGCTGTATGAGATACTGATTCATTAAAGTTTGTTCTAGCTTCATCAAACTGTTTTTTGAGTGTTGATCTAGCGTCTTCTAACTCACTGATTTTTTTAGAAAAATCAACAATTTGTTCTTTAAGACTAGCCAACTTTCTATACTCAGGAGTTTCTTCCAACTTAGAAATCATGTGTCCAGAATTAGCTACGATCTGTGTACAAATACCATCAACGATAGCATCTTGCTCAAATTTTCTAATCTGTGGCATTATGATCTCCTTGCAGGAATACGAATCATCTGCATAGTAGTGTTAGTGAAACTAGTCGGTGTAAACTGATACTTACCTCGAAAAGGCGCACGTAAATACCACTCATCTCTAGTGGGATTAGCCAACCTTTTGTTGATAACCATGCGACCAAGATTAATTGATGCGTATGTTTTAGGTGCTGTTTGAACACTTCCATCAGCATTTAAAACAACATTTCCGTCAGAATCTTTAACAGGTCGTTCGTTTACAATACTAAAACCTCTGCTTTTCTTAGCGTTGATTTTAATTTGACTAGCACCAATTAAATTTCCGAATGCCCACAACAATCTAGTAGATAGTGGTGCGGAAGCTATTGGTAATGTACGATCTTTACGATCTGAAGGATTGCCCTTCTTAGTATAAGTAATTCTACTCATAATAATTCTCCATTTAATTTGAACAGTATCATAAAGGCAACTGTTCTAAGCCTTTGAAACTTTAACTAGGTGCAGTACCTTTAACTCCGCTGTATCTGCCTTGTCTGTTATAGTATTTCAACTGGAGTACCTAGTAATAGACTTCCTAAGTGCGAACCATGGCTCTCTTAGAGATTCAATTTAACGATTAAGTTAAACTCTTTACAAGTTGTCTAAGTCATGCTTAGTTTTGCCTCTTGTGAGAATCTAAGAGCTTCTGTATCTTAGGTTTTTCCGAATAATCGCAAGTCTATAAATTTAATTTTACCCACCTCTATCCCAGTTAGGCTGACATCTCCGCTGTGTGTGTTCCCACCTAACCACTCAGTAATAAGCGTTCCTTCTTATTACATTCAGTTTTCATATTTGCCCACCCTTACCCGATATAACGCATATATCTCAACCTTTTGGAGTAATATTTTAAAGTCGTTGCCTCGACTAGCACGGCTATTATACCACTTTTGCCGAGTCCGTGTCAAACGATTTGCGCACGAGATAAACCTGTCCATGATCTAATATGCCAAGTCTTTCCAAGATATCGACAGTATTTAGATGTTAAAACCTTATATGATCGACCCTTGCGATATATAATCATTTTATCTTCTTTATGGCTGTGGTATTCTTTATGCCTAAACCCTTGATCTTTAAGGCTTTTTACTGCTTGAAAGTAGCTATCATAAACTTGTTCGTGCATTATTATCTCCAAAATTTATATTGCAATCCTCGCAATAATTATCGTTGCTTAGTTCTTTATTACACTCAGGACATTCATCAAAAGATTCTTCAAGTGTATGAGACTCTAAAGAATCATTTTGATTTTTATCCAAAGTATCTAATATAGTATTTAAATGCATGACTACCCCCAAATGCTGTGTCTAATTATGCCACGATCTTTACTAAAAGAAGGATATCCTTTTAAAAAGTACATGAGTTTAACTGCAATGTTTGAGTTTACAAATAACCCAAGCATTTTAGTATGTGGATACCAATAGCTAAAACTGTTGCTAATTGGATCGACAGTATATAAACGAAACGGATTTATTTTCATATAGCCTTTACTCCTAAAAAATAATTTAAAATGTTTTGCCCAACGGCACAGCTATAGTTTGACAGGTTCGGCAGAGTTTGTCAAACGATTTGCGCACGTTAATAGATTGCAGCATTTTAAATACTACGACTCCCACCATTATAATGTATTTTTGCATTTTAACTGTGGATAAGTTGTTTATATAAAGAGTTTTTATGTGGACAAAGTGTTATTAGTCATGTATAAACTGTTAATAATTATAGATGCCCTCAACAAGACGCGCTGTCTCACAATCTATTTAGGAATAATTTAAAAAGCAATCATAAATATTTAATAAAAATGGGGGAAAAGGTCTCCTTACCATTTAAAAGGATATGCCGAAGGCATGTAATATAAAAGGCTGTCAAGCGAATAAAAAAATATCTAGGTTAGGAATCTCAATTTCATCCTAACCTAGACGAAGCAATCTTATCTAAACAGCATCCCTTTTCGCTATATAGTCTCGGATCGCATTTGAATACCTCTTGGGCAACTTACCAAAGTTTTTATCAGTAAGTTTACTCTGGATATAATTATAAGCATCGGTCATGGTAAATTTACCAGACTTGCTTTTCCCCCAAAAATGTCCTGCAATTTGGCTGGAATCTTTCCAAGTTTCTCTGGAATAAGTAATTCCTTGATCTTTGGCATCTGAAAGAATTCCTGCATAATGTCTTCCAATTCTGGCACATTGATAATAACTTGCAGGTGCTAATGGATTTTTAAAGTCCTCAGGACTATTTATTTCTTTTCTTTTTTGCATAATATTACTCCTTAAATATGCTAAATTATTGAGATCATTAGTAAAAGCACCATGGATTACAAAGTCAATTTGGAGATTTAATTACGTGTAATAGAAGCTTGCTTCGTTAATTACACATTAAATTCTATGTTGACTTTGTAAACTTGGATGCTTTTCAATGTATTGATAATAATTTATTGCATATTTATATAAGGAGTCTATTTAAATTGCAAAAAAAGTAATAAATTCAAACTGAGACTAATCATTTACCATTAGCACCTGCCAAGTTTACAATGTTCCTTAACTATAGACATTATCGAATTCTGGAAGACTCCAAAGTCTTTACTATTACTTATTCGAAACTTGGCAGACTCCTCAACCATACAGGACTCTGGTATTGGAAAAGCAAATCTGGATAATCTTTTATCCGATGCTAATTTATATCCTTTGTAAACTTTTATATGTTCTTTGGTAAGTCCAAGTTTCTTAATAATCTATCCGACTATATAGCTATGGGATCTGTATTTTTGAAATTTGCAAAGTCTAGTAGGATAATAGATTCCTAACCAGATTATCCAGAGCTTGACAGCCACGGGAGGTAGGAGACCACTCCCCCCTCCGTGTATATAGATGTAGTGGTTATACATTTTAAAAGAAATCAAGTGTAAACCAGTTTGCCCGAACTCAATAGACTAATAGACCACATTGCCTGTGGGTACTTTCAGCCTTGGGGGGTACAAGGCTCCATTGTACAGTCTAAAATGACTTTTGTCAATAGTTAATTTTTTACTTGACAAAACAGAATATGGATGTAAACTAGATATTATGACTGGTTTACTAACTTCCCTCAACCAAAAAAAAGAACTTACTGTTAAACAACAGTCTTTTCTAGATCATTTAGTTACTACAAACGGTGATGCTAAGAAGGCTGCAGAGTTAGCAGGGTATTCAGGCAATCATTATCAAGTACTTAAATCTCTTAAGAATGAAGTATTAGAACTTACAACAGATGTACTTGCGCAGTCTGCACCACAAGCAGCCTTTAAATTATTAGACATCATGAACTCTGATGAAGCAATTCCGCAAGCTAATAACAAACTACAAGCTGCCCAAACCATATTAGATCGTGTAGGTATTGCAAAAGCAGAGCGATTAGATGTAAATCATAAAGTATCAGGTGGTATATTTATTATGCCAGAAAAAGAAGAAATAACCTTTATAGAAGGAGAATACGAAGAAAATGAAGAGTGATGATTATGACATGTTTAGAAGATGGTGTAGACATCTATACGATGAGAATTGTTTAGAACGACACCGAAGCGGACTACCACCGTACGAAGACTTTGAAGATTATTATCATTTACATCTAGATTGGTTAAAAAGAAAATACAACAATGAAGAAACCAGACATCAACTTTAAGCACTTGAAAGAAGCCAACGAAGGATACATCGAACATCTGAGTGTTGCCATATGGTATGCTCTTCGTTTAGGTTGTTTGGCTCTACGTGTAGCAGTTCACGCTTTATTTCCTTTTATATGGTACAACGAAGTTGATCCTACAATCAGAAGACTTAATCAAGACAGACACGACAGAGCTTGTCTTAAAAGCAGATACTTAAACTAATATGCCTACCAAGTTTAAACCTACAGAAAAAAGCTACGACAGACGTACAGGCAAGACTGCTACAATACGGTACTACATGAAGGCAACACCAAAACAAGAACTCATAGATTACTTAAATAAAGAGTCTTCACCGAAAAAAAAGAAGCACAAAGTAATTAAAGAACTAGAACGAAGAGGAATCAAGCTCGTATGGAAATAGATCAAGAGAAGTTAAACATGCAGGTACATAATCTTCCTGCAGTGATTATGTTAGAATGTCAATTACCAGACGAGATAGTATCTAATTTAAACGAATACTTAGACGAATACAAAGAAACAGCAGAAAAGAAATCATTGGCAGGCACATTGGTCGGACAAATACATCAAGGTGAACAACTGCTCATGGATCACAAGCATCCCTTATTGATGGACTATTATCGCTTTATAACAGCAATGGGTGCAGATTACGTCAATGCATTTATGAATATTACAGGCTCACAGTTTGAATCACGTACAATAGACATTGATGAACTGTGGTCTGTACACAGCTTTGAAGGAGACTACAATCCAATACACGATCATGGCACTAAAACACTTATGGGAATCAGTACAACTTGCTGGACAATGGTTCCAGAACAAATAGGAAAATTTGGAGAAACACAAAAAGACAACGAAAGCAACTACAGCCTATACAATGATTCAGGTGCTTGCGATGGCTTCTTGGCTTTTACTTATGGTCGTAACGAGATTATGAACACTGAAAGACTGCGACCACCGCAATCAATTACATTACAACCTAAAGTCGGCAGGCAGTTAATGTTTCCTTCGTGGATGCAGCACATGGTCTATCCGTTCTTTGGTGAAGGAGAAAGGCGAACTGTCGCTGCAAACTTGAATTGCTGGAAACAAAACGAGAATGCTTAAAACTTTTAAAAACATACACAAATTAATGAAGTCTGGAAGGCTTCAAAAAGTTGTAAAAGTAACATTTAAAAAACAAAAGAGGAAATATGGCAGAAAAAAGAAAAAGTAAAAAAGATCCAAGACTTGCAAGAGCAGGAGTAAGTGGTTATAACAAACCTAAGCGTACTCCAAAGCATCCAACCAAGTCACATGTGGTTGTAGCAAAAGAAGGAAGTAAAATAAAATTAATAAGATTTGGACAACAAGGAAAGACTGGTGACAGAACAAACACAGCACGTTCCAGATCTTTTAAGGCTCGACACGCTAAGAACATCGCAAGAGGAAAGATGTCTGCTGCGTATTGGGCAAACAAAGTAAAATGGTAATAATAAGAGAGAAACAATATGCTAACAGTAGGTGATATATTTCCTGACTTCTATCTTGACGGAGTCAACGAAAACAATGAAATGGTTAAATGTACGTCTGACGATTTAAAAGGTTGGGCAGTTATATACTTTTATCCAAAAGACTTTACATTTATATGTCCAACTGAGATTGCAGAAATGGATTTATTAGTTGACGAAAATGTATTTGTTATGGGTGTAAGTGGCGATAATGAGTTCTGTAAGCTTAATTGGAAAGAAAACAATTCGCTTATTAGTAATATAAAACATCCATTGGCAGCCGATTGTGGTTTGTCTTTGTCTGATGATTTAGGTATTATTTCTTTTGAAGAAGGTGTTTGTTTACGAGCAACCTTCATTGTTGATCCTGATCGAATTATACAACACGTATCAGTAAATGCTTTGGATACTGGTCGTAACGTAGAAGAAATAGTAAGAACATTAAAAGCTTTACAAGCCGGAGGACTAACAGGTTGCTCTTGGCACGAAGGCGAAGATTTTGTAATATAATAAAGGTAAATAGATATGAAAGATAATTTTGACAGAACAATGAACTTTTGGAATATAGGCTTGACCGATTGGTTTAAGACTAAGTTTCTTGGATACGAAGAAGTTAAAGTACGTGCTAGAAATAAAAAAGGACACTTTGTTAAAGATGATCCTAAGACTAAAAAAAACGAAGCGTACAAAACAGCAATAAGAAAAAAGAAAAAATAGTATGACAAAAATTTGGCGACAAAAAGAATGGGGAAAAGAAATCGAACAAAACCCTGATAAACCTTTAGAGATTTCTCCCGGAGTTGTAATCAATAAACCTAAAAAGAAAAAGGAAAAGAAAAATGATAAGAATTCCTGAAGGCTACATTAGAAGAAAGAGTTCGACTATTCCTTTTGGATATGAACTTGATGAAGAAGTTCAAGGGTACTTACGACCCATTACTTCTGAGTTAGAAGAACTTGACAAAGTAACAGAAATGGTACACAATAAATCCATTAGTCTTGCAGCAGGTGTAGAAATACTACAAACAAAGACTGCTAGATCGCTATCAAGAATGGGATTAAAAAAAGTAGTAGATAAAAAATATGAAGAAAGACTGGGAAATAAATCCAAATCTTTACTTGACAGATTCTAAAGGCGACTTTATACTTAAGAAAGATGGTACTCCTAAGAAAAAAGCAGGAAGACCAAAAGGAAGTAAAAGTAATTACAACTTTCATTCTAAGACAAAAGCTAAGATTGCAGCTAGACAATCTTTAAAGTCTAAGAAAAAAACAATTAAAAAGTTAGAGTCTCAACTTAGTAATAAAAAACAATACTTAAAGACTCAAGAAAAAACTTTAAAGAAAGTAAGTGGACTAGATGATAATAAGGTTGTTACTACCGATGAAGTAAAAAAACTTCCTAACGCTGTTCAGAAGCATATAGATGAAACAGGTGATGCTGTTTCCTTTATGCCTAATGATGGACCACAAACGCAGTTTTTGGCTGCTGGCGAAAAAGATGTTCTTTATGGTGGAGCAGCAGGTGGCGGAAAAAGCTTTGCAATGTTAATAGATCCGCTACGTTATTGTCACGTAAAAGAGCATAGAGCTTTAATATTAAGACGAACAATGCCAGAGTTACGTGAGCTAATTGATAAGTCACGAGAGATTTATCCTTTAGCTTTTAAAGGTGCTAGGTTTAAAGAAGTAGAAAAAGTATGGTACTTTCCTAGTGGTGCAAAGATAGAGTTTGGGTTTTTAGAAAAAGATGCAGATGTTTATCGTTACCAAGGACAAGCATATAGCTGGATTGGTTTTGATGAGATTACACATTTACCCACAGAGTTTGGTTGGAATTATTTAGCTTCAAGACTTAGAACCACAAACCCAGATATTAAAACATATCTACGTTGCACAGCAAACCCCGGTGGTGTTGGTGCGCATTGGGTAAAGAAAAGATATATAGAACCTTCTGAATCAAATGCTAGCTTTAAAGGTTCAGACGGATTAACAAGGAAATTTATTCCTGCTAGATTGATAGATAATCCTTATCTAGCAGAGGATGGTGAATACGAGCGAATGCTTATGTCACTTCCTGCTATTCAAAGAAGGCAACTTCTAGAAGGTAATTGGGAAGTAAACGAAGGCGCAGCGTTTGTTGAGTTTAATACAGACCATCATGTTATTCCTCCTTTTGAGATTCCGATCCATTGGGAGAGAGTAAAAGGAATTGATTACGGCTACGCGGCTGAGAGTTGTTGCCTTTGGGCAGCTATTGATCCCGAAGATAAGACCATCATTATATATAGAGAACTTTACAAAAAGGGTCTTACAGGGGAAGCTCTCGGCGAACTCATTACCGAAATGGAAATGGGAGAAGTCAAATCAGTAATGGGAGTGTTAGACACTGCTGCTTGGGCAAGGACAGGATATACAGGTCCTACAATAGGTGAAATGCTTTTAAAGGCAGGACACAAATTACGAAGAGCAGATAAAAACAGAGTAGCAGGCAAAGTGCAATTGCACGAGCATTTAAAACGTAGAAATCAAACAGGTCGACCTCGTTTGCAATTTTTTAATACATGTGTTAATGTAATAAAAGAACTACAAGGGATTCCTCTTTCTAAAAAGAATCCTGAAGATGTTGATACAAATGCACCGGATCATGCATATGATGCGTTGCGTTATTTAATTATGAGTAGACCAAGGTTAGATGATCCGTTTGATACAATGTTACGAATTAAACGACAAGTATATGATCCTTCAGATTCAGAATTTGGATATTAAATAAATGGCAGAAAAAGAAAATAATTTTAATACTTTTTTAAATGCAGACAGCATTTATGAAGAAGTAGAAAATGAACACGGAAAAACATTAAAGCTTGAATATGAGCAATCTAGAAATCTTGTAGGTTTAATTAAGTCTAGATTTAGCGCATGTGAAACTGCAAGAAGAACAGATGAATCAAGATGGTTAAACTCTTATCAGAACTTTAGAGGTTTATACGGTAAGCGTGTTAGATTTAGAGAAAGTGAAAAATCTAGAGTTTTTATAAAAGTTACAAAGACTAAGACAATAGCTGCTTATGGTCAATTAGTAGATGTCTTATTCGGCTCTGGGCAATTTCCGCTGTCGGTTAAAGAAACCAAAATGCCAGAAGGCATTGCAGGAAATGCTCGTGTAACCATGAATACTTCTCCTATGAGCATCGAATCCCCACAAGGTCTAGGAGATGTAGAGGTAGAACAAGACGCTGAATCACAGAGTAACCCTTTCGATGTCGGTTACGAAGGCGATGGAAATGTTTTACTGCCCGGAGCTACTTTTAAAGAAGGTGAAAATTTCTTAGGTTCTTTAAAAGATAACTATACAGACCAAGAAGGTAGAGTAATTCTTGAAGCAGGTCTATCTGCAATCCCACAAGTTCCTGAAATAAGTCCAGCACAAAAAGCTGCACGTAACATGGAAAAACTAATTCATGACCAACTCGAAGAATCTAATGGTGTATCTGAATTAAGAAATGCCTTATTTGAATCAGCAATGCTTGGTACAGGTATTATTAAAGGACCATTTAGTTTTAATAAAACATTACATCGTTGGAATAAAGAAGGTGGTGAAAGAAAGTATGAGCCTGTACAAGTAAGAGTTCCTCGTGTAGAGTTTGTAAGCTGTTGGGATTTTTATCCTGATCCAAACGCTACATCAATTGAAGAATGTGATTTTATTATACACAGACATAAGTTTAACAGAAGTCAATTAAGAGGATTAAGAAATCTTCCATACTTTGACAAAGATGCAATTAGAAATACATTAAGTGAAGGACCTAATTACGAAGAAAAGTATTTTGAAAACCAACTTAATGAAGATAATAATACTCAAGACTATAGTACAGATCGCTATGAAATATTAGAATATTGGGGAACAATGGATGCAGACTACGCACGAGAAGTAGGTATTGATCTTCCAGACTCAATAGACGATTTAGATGAAGTACAAATTAATGCATGGACTTGTGGTAGCATGTTATTAAGAGCAGTTATTAATCCATTTACTCCACCACAAATTCCATATCACGCATTCCCTTACGAAAGAAATCCATATAGTTTCTTTGGTATTGGAGTACCTGAAAACATGGCAGACTCACAACAGATTATGAATGGACATGCACGTATGGCTGTTGATAACTTAGCACTTGCAGGTTCATTAGTCTTTGATGTAGACGATTCTGCATTGGTTGGTGGACAATCTATGGAAATATATCCGGGTAAAATATTTAGAAGACAAGCTGGAATGCCCGGACAAGCTATACACGGTTTGAAGTTTCCAAACACTGCACCAGAAAACATGATGATGTTTGACAAGTTTAGACAGCTTGCAGACGAACAAACAGGAATACCTAGTTACTCACATGGACAAACAGGTGTGCAAAGTATGACAAGAACAGCATCAGGCATGTCAATGCTTCTTGGTGCTTCAAGTTTAAATATTAAAACAGTTGTTAAGAATATTGATGATTTTCTTTTAAAACCTTTAGGTGAAGCATACTTCCATTGGAACATGCAGTTTGTAGAAGAAGACTTAGATACTGTTGGAGATTTAGAAATTAACGCAATGGGTACAAGTAGTTTAATGCAGAAAGAAGTAAGAAGCCAAAGACTAACTATGTTCTTACAGACTGCACAAAATCCTACGATTGCACCATTCATTAAAGTATCAAAACTAATTAGCGAACTAGCATATACTCTAGACTTAGATCCTGATGAAATACTCAACGATCCTGAAGAGGCTGCTATCGCTGCACAAATAATAGGAATGCAAAATGCTCAACAAGAAACTGGCGCAGAAGATCCGACCGCTAACCAACAACAAGCTGCTATGGGAGGCACTCCTCCAGCACCTAACCAATCTCAAGAACTCGGAGTTACAGGTACTGGTGGTGGCAACATCGGAACAGGAAATATTCCGCAGCCAGGGGAAGATGAGTTTGCTGGCACGCTTAGAGCAGCTAAAGGATGATGTGGAAATAAGTATTAAAGAGGGAGAAAATGTTTAAAAGAAGACAATATAATAAAGGAAGTGATTTTCAAATGACACCTGCGGGTGGTGTCTATATGCCTTCAGTAGAGGCTATAGGTTCTGCAGTAGGAAGTGGTATTAGCGCAGTAGTAAATCAATTAGGAAATCCTGCAGTCTTAGCAGCATCACAAGGAATTGCAACTAATATTAATAAACCTCCAAAAGAAAAACCCGCACAACTTCCAGACTATCAAGTTGCTGCTCCTAGAGCAGTAGATAGGATGTCAGCAGGAACTACAGGTGCAATGGCTGTGCAACGAATGGCTAGTGGTGTAGGTGCGCATCCGGGTGGTGCAGGTCGTGGTAAAGGTGCAGGTGGTTCGTTAGGACAAGAATCAAGACAGGCTATGAAAAGAAAAAGACTATCAAAACGAATAGCAAATAGAAAAGCAAAAGGTAAAGATCAAATTCAAATTTCATCAGAAGTACTAAAGAAAAGAGATGATTATGATTATGCAGAAGGTGGAAGAGTTGAATATGCAGAAGGTGAAATGGTAATGGAAGAAATGATGGAAGGACCAACACATACAATGCCTGATGGTACAGTAATGCCGGGAGCTACTCACGGAGAGTATGAGCAGGGATTAGCAGAAGGACAAGCCGAAGATATGGCACAAGAAGGTATGGTTCCTGATGAACAAATGGAAGAAGACTTTGTAGACTATGTTATAGAGTCTACATTAGAACCCGAAGACACAATGTATTTAGAAGAAGCACTCGCTGCTGATCCAAGATTAAGTGAAATCTTTGATCAAGTAATAGAGACTGCTTCAGAATTTTCTGGTTCTGGACCTGTTGAAGGTCCGGGATCCGAAGTTTCCGATTCGATACCTGCAAGGTTATCGGATGGGGAATTCGTTATAACATCCAAAGCCACAGAGGAACTTGGTCCAGAAAACCTGCAAGGTATGATGGAACAAGCTGAAATGGATGCGGATGTTAGACGAGCAGAAGCCGAAGGCGGTTATATAGATGATGACGAAGATATGGCAATGATTGATCCTATGCAACGAACTGTAGATGTTACAGAACGTGAAATGAGGAAATTACAATTAGCTGCTAATCCTAGGACTCAGTATAGAACTGTTTACGGTTAAACCGATAGAGCTACTTACTTATTGTAACCCTCTATCAAACTATAACCTTTAGCTACTTTGCAAGTCAAACCCTTATCAAGAAGACGTTCTTGTAATAAGCCACTTTGAAGATAGCGCAAACCCTATAAGGAGAAAACAAATGGCAAAAGTTGAAAATATACAGGAAACTGTAGAAGAGCCAACCCCTAATCCGTATAACGCAAAGAAATCGTGGCATACGGAAGATGTTATGCCGAAAGAAGGATTATCTGCTGATAGTTTATTTGTTGCACCTAGACCTGAAAAGGACGAAGGCGACCAGCAAATTGAAGAACAAACAGCAGTACAAAATAAACCTTACTCTCAGCCTAACTATAAAAAAAGATATGATGACCTTAAAAAGCATTATGATACAAAACTTAATGAGTTCAGAACTAGAGAACAAGAGTTAGCAAACAAAGTGCAACAAGCACAACCAGTTTACGAAGCTCCTAAATCACTAGAAGAATTAGAACGATTTAAAAGTGAATATCCTGATGTTTATGA
>Ga0209992_10003165_pt1 | contig 14125 bp, 15 predicted proteins | sample 2SBtaG_2_FD_182564 | JGI IMG/M metagenome (GOLD analysis project Ga0209992, IMG submission 182564) | Deep subsurface microbial communities from Kolumbo volcano to uncover new lineages of life (NeLLi) - 2SBTROV12_ACTIVE470 metaG (SPAdes)... | ecosystem: Environmental > Aquatic > Marine >... | reverse complement strand
ACATTAAAAAACCTATACTGATCGGCCATAGTGATGGCGCTTCTATCGCACTAATTCATGCGGGTGCTAATCAATGGCCAGTAAAAGCAATGGTTATAGAGGCTCCGCATGTTTTTGTGGAAAATAAAAGTATAGCTGGTATTGAAAGGGTAAGGGAAGATTACATCCAAAAGAACTTGCGTGCTAAACTATTAAAATACCATCGCGACCCTGATTCTTGTTTTTATGGTTGGAATGACATATGGCTCGATCCTAAATTTAGATCTTGGAATATAGAAAATTATTTACGCCAGATAGGATGTCCAACCCTTGTGATTCAGGGCGATATTGATGAATTTGGTACCACGGCACAGGTTGATGCAATTAGGAGGCAGCTAGGGGGGGTGGTTAAAACTAAAATTTTCAGTTCTTGTGGTCATTCTCCCCATAAGGACCATCCTCAAAAAACACTTAATATAATTTGTAAATTTCTGAATAAATATTTAGATGTTTATAAATTGTGAGTTTAATTATAACTTTTTGACAAAGATCACTTGGATGGGACTATGAATAAAATATATGACTTAGTTATAAAAGGCGGAACTGTATGGACTACTAGCGGTCCAAGTGAGACAGACGTTGCTGTTAAAAATGGTATTATTTCTGAAATTGGTAGTATTAATTCTAATGTTGCTGATGAGGTTTTCGATGCCACGGGCCTGGTGGTCTTACCAGGCGTTGTAGATACACAGGTTCATTTTCGTGAACCGGGAAATGAGCAAAAAGAAAACCTTGAGAGCGGCACTCGTGCTGCTGTCTTAGGCGGAGTAACCGCTGTTTTTGAGATGCCAAATACAAATCCATCAACGACTAATAAACTTGCTTTAGAGGATAAGCTATCCCGTGCCAGGGGGCGTGCTTGGACTGAACATGCTTTTTTTGTTGGGGCATCTGCAGAAAATGCAGATACACTAGCAGACTTAGAAAGATTGCCTGGGTGCTGTGGGGTAAAAATGTTTATGGGTAGCTCTACGGGAGATTTATTAGTTCCAGATGATGAAAATATTCGCAGAGTTTTATCTAATGGGTCAAGAAGAGTAGCCGTTCATTCAGAGGATGAAAAACGTTTAATAGACCGTAAAGAATATAGAGTTGATGGTGACCCTTCTTCCCATCCTTTATGGAGAGACGAAGAAACAGCAATTAATGCCACTCGTCGACTGATTAAATTGGCTAGAGAGACTGGGCGCAGGATTCATGTTTTGCATGTTACCACTGCTGAAGAGGTTAAAATGCTTGCCGATGCAAAAGATATTGCCACTTGTGAGATAACACCTCAGCATCTTACTTTGTTTTCTCCTGATTGCTATGATCGTCTGGGTACATATGCGCAAATGAATCCTCCTATTAGAGATCAATATCACAATACTGCTCTATGGTCTGGAGTTAATGGTGGTGTATTTGATGTCGTTGGTTCTGATCACGCTCCGCATACTGCTGAAGAAAAATCAATGAGCTATCCTTCTTCGCCTTCTGGTATGCCGGGTGTTCAAACGCAGCTACCCCTGCTCCTAAATCACGTAAATTCTCAACGAATGACTTTAGCACGTTTAGTGGATTTAGTATGCTCTGGACCGGCACGAATATTTGGGATAGCAGGTAAGGGTAGAATAGCCCTTGGCTTTGACGGTGATTTTACCATGGTAGATATGAAAGCTAAGCGTCAAATTAAAGCTGACTGGTTGGTTTCAAAGTGTGGATGGTCACCTTTTGAAGGAATGGATATAATTGGTTGGCCTATGGGCACAATTATTCGTGGTAATGTAGTAATGCGAGATGGAGAAATAGCTGCAGAGCCTATTGGTAAACCTGTTAAATTCCAAGATACATTATAAGAATAGGGTTTTATTCGTTCCCCTCTATTATTTCTGTAAAGGCCGCTAAAGTTTAGTTGGGTTAGGTGCATCCCCATAAACTTCTTTAGGGTCAAAAACTTTTTCTGTCTCTTCATAGTTTAGTTTTTTAGCGTTATTTGAATTGTCTCCAATAGGCACTGAACGAAAAAAGCATGAGCGATAGCCTACATGGCAACTTGCTCCGCCGTTTACTTCCGCTCTAAGCCAGACCGCATCCTGATCGTCATCGATACGTATCTCAATTATTTTCTGAATAAGACCACTTGTGGCGCCTTTATGCCAAAGGGATTGCCTACTACGACTCCAATAGTATGCTTCACCTGTAAGAATTGTTTTTTCTAGTGCTTCAGTATTCATATAGCCATGCATCAACACTTCTCCGCTTATGGCATCCGTAGTTACTACAGGTATAAGCCCATCTTCATTGAACTTAGGTGCAAGCTCGTTACCCTCTTCCACCTGTTCTATAGATATTCTGGGGGAGAAAAGCTTAGATATTTCTTTTGTCATATCGATTAGTCCTTTCAGATGTGTTTAGTATACATATCTGTGGTGCTAGTTGTGGCGTGCTATACTGGTTCTGAATCACAAGATGTCAAGTCGCTCATTATTTAAAGGAGATAATTTAGTGACAAATAACAATAAAAGCCATGAGATTGAGGCTATTCCAGTTACATTACTAACTGGATTCTTAGGTAGTGGAAAAACCACAGTACTAAATTATCTATTGCAGCAAGCTGGTATGAGTAATAGTGCCGTAATAGTAAATGAGTTTGGTGAAATAGGACTGGACCATGAGTTGGTGGTTGGTGGCAAAGAAGATATGGTTTTGTTGAATAATGGATGTTTATGCTGCACTGTTCGCGGTGATTTAGTTAACACTTTGCGGGATTTAATGATGGTTCGCATGCGTGGTGATGTTCCTCCTTTTGATAGAGTGTTGATTGAAACAACAGGTCTTGCTGATCCAGCTCCAATTCTTCACACTTTGATGGGAGATGATCTAACAATAAGATATTTTCGTTTGGATGGAGTAGTAACAAGTGTTGATGCTGTAAATGGCATGTCCACATTAGATGCCCAATTTGAATCTATAAAGCAGGTCGCGGTCGCGGATAGATTATTGATAACTAAAACTGATCTAATAGATTCAACTTCCCTTAAATCTCTTTATGAAAGACTTAAACAAATAAACCCTGCCGCACGCAAGTTGAAGGTGGTGAACGGAGTCGTGGAACCGAAAGAATTATTTGGAATAGGTTTATATAACCCAGAAGAAGCAAAACCTGACGTTATTAAATGGCTTAAAGAAGAAGCATATAATGAAATACAAGGACATTCCCACGGCCACGATGTTAATCGTCACGACGATAAAATCAGGGCATTTTGCGTGACTTTTGATGAGCCAATAAGACTAGATGCAGTAGAACAATGGTTTGATTTAATTATGTTACTAAAAGGACCAGATTTGCTAAGAGTAAAAGGTATAATTAATGTAGATGAATTAAGTGGTCCAGTTGTAATACACGGAGTTCAGCATGTGTTTCATCCTCCAGTTGAACTAGAATCGTGGGACAACATAGATAAACGTACGCGTATAGTTTTCATCACTCGTGATGTTGAGCAAAAAATATTAGAAGACACACTTAAGAACTTTGCAGGCCGGCCAACTAATTTATTGTCAGCCAATAATTAACCTCTAAAGCTCGCGCCATAACATATGGTGATGGAGCATATTTAATATAAATATAGCATTTGTTAATACTAAAACATATAGGCGCATAATTTATGAATAATACTATTTTAGTAGAACGACATAATAATATAGCATTTATTACCTTAAATCGGCCAGAAAAACGCAACGCTTTACGACAGATTGATTGGATATTGCTGGCCAACACAATTGATAAGGTTTCCCACGAAGAGGAGCTGCGCTGCTTAGTAATCAGAGGAGCTGGAGATGCTGCTTTCTGTGCTGGTGCAGATATCAGTGGATTTGAAGAAGAGCGCTCTAGCCGAGAGAAAGTTAAAGTGTATGAAGAGGCTACAGGAAAAGCATTTTCTGCAGCTTATGAGTGCCGGCTTCCGGTGATAGCTATGATAAACGGTTTTTGTTTGGGAGGAGGTTTAGAATTAGCTTTGGCTTGTGACCTGCGTATTTCCAGTCCTTCAGGAAGATTTGGTATTCCGGCTAAAAATGTTGGCCTTTTTCTTTCTTATGGTTTACTTGAACTTTTGGTTGATGCAGTTGGTAAACCGACAGCATTTGAAATTCTTCTAGAGGGTCGGATTCATTCAGCAGAAGAAGCTAAATGTAATAAATTAATAACGCGTATTGCAGATCAGGATAAATTATTAGAAGAAGTTATGACTTCAGCGAAACGGATCGCAGCAGGCGCTCCGCTTGCTGCCCGTTGGCATCGCAGGGCTATTCGTCGACTAGTCCAGCGAAGCTCATACACGTCTGATGAGTTAGAGGCACAATATGATTATGCTGACAGTGATGACTATAAAGAGGGATATCAAGCTTTTCTTAACGGAAAGAAGCCTGTATTTACAGGCCAATAACCCTAACTTAGGGTTTTATCTTTATGAAAAATTTAAATAAAAATACTAGTCAGAAAGAACTAAAATTTTATTGGTTGGTATGTAGAGTCTTTTTGCCTTTTGCTCTGGGTTATTTTTTATCCTATTTATATCGTACTGTTAATGCGGTTATAGGGCCTAATTTAGTTGAAGAAGTCGCTCTGACTGCTGGGGGCTTGGGTCTATTAACGAGTGCTTATTTTATATCATTCGCAGCAGCTCAACTCCCATTAGGTTTTTTTCTAGATAGTCATGGACCGCGCCGAACTGTTGCTAGTTTATTGATAGTTGCCGCAATAGGAGCTCTGGTCTTTAGTTTTGGAAATGGATTATGGGACTTAGCGTTAGGACGTGCGCTGATAGGTCTAGGCGTTGCCGCATGTTTGATGGCTTCTTTTAAAGCAATGGGTGAATGGTTTCCTCGCGAAAAATTACCGATGGCAAACGGTTTTATAATGGCTAGTGGAGGATTGGGGGCTATAACTGCTACGGCACCTACGCAATATCTAGTAATGAATATGGGATGGCGCTATGGGTTCGTAGTGTTAGCTATATCTACTCTGGTGGTTGCGTTAATCATTTGGTTTTTTGTACCAGAACGTGAACGTGAGAGGGGGGTAGGTAGTCTATCCAATCAAATTAGTGATTTAAAAAAGATATACGGAAAAAAAGTTTTTTGGCAGCTTGCTCCAATAACTGCTTTATCTCAAGGAACGTTTCTGGCAATCCAGACATTATGGGCGGGACCCTGGTTAAGAGATGTTGCAAAACTCGAAGCTGTTTCTATTAGTTTTACATTACTTTTTGGCGCTATTGGTTTTGTTTGTGGCAATATTTTTATTGGTATAATTGCAGTCAGACTTGCTAAAAGAAATATTCCTCCAATTGTTGTGGTCGGGGTTGGAATGGCTTTTTTCATTTTAGTGCAGTTACTAGTAATTGGAGAATGGATTGCAGCACCAAGTCTGCTGTGGTTTGTATTTGGCATGTTGGGGTCCGTCGGTGTCCTAAGCTTTGCTGTTTTATCTCAATCATTTCAGGACCATCTAACCGGTCGAGCTAGCACAGGAATGAATTTGCTAATTTTTTTATCAGCTTTTGCAATACAATGGGGAATAGGGGAAATTATTAATCTTTGGTCCTTAGATCTAGGTGGAGGATATGCTGCTTCCGGATACCGAACAGCATTTGGTATCGCAGTAGCAATGCAGGTGTGTGCATTATGTTGGTTGGTTTATGATAGGCGTTTTCGAAACAAAATAAATATTGCTCATGATTGAGATGTTTTGTGATTAGTAAAACTTATCCCAGTGATGTCTTTGATCTGCATCCGATTCTTGAATCCGATACTATTGGAGTGGCTCAACTGGATTGTTGCAAAGTATTACTCATGAATGATTCTAATTACCCATGGTTAATATTAGTGCCTCAAAGGCCGGGATTAAGGGAGCTACATGATTTAAAACCCGAAGACCTGTATCTTACCACTTCTGAATTAGTAAAATGCAGCGAAGCTGTGGAAAATATTTTCTCACCCGATAAAATTAATATTGGATTACTTGGTAACCAAGTGCCACAGCTACATATACACGTGATTGCTAGATTTACAGTTGATCCGGCATGGCCAAAACCAGTTTGGGGGCAAGTCCCTGTTTTGCCATATATGACAAAAGATATTGATGAGAGGGTGGGTTTATTACGCGGAGCTCTATTGTCTTGATTGAGTTTATTTGAGTTTATTTAATTCAAATATAAACCAGGTAGTCATTGTAAGAAGAAGAACTGCTCCGACTTGATGGGTCGCTGCTAAGGGAGTTGGAACAGCTAATAACAATGTGGTTATTCCAAGAATTACCTGTAGAAAAATTATTATTAGCAGGCCATTTGCTACTTTCCTTGCCCGCTCCACTAAAACAACCCATCTACTTTGCCACCAAGTTATTAAGGCTATGAATAATGACAGAATAGCTAACGCACGGTGATTAAATTGTATGGTTGCGATATCTTCAAATGTGCTGGTAATCCAAGGGTGAGGTAGGTAGCCAGATGGTATTAATTGACCATTCATTAGAGGAAATGTGTTGTATGCAAAGCCTGCATCCGTTCCCGCAACAAAAGCACCAGACAGAATAGTAATCGCGACCATAAAGAAAGTTAGTCTTGCTAGATTAATTACCCCCTTTGTCTTTTGCCCTTGTCTTTCTTCAGAATTAGGAAAACGCAGCTGAAGGGCTGTCCAAAATAAGGCTATGTATAATGCTAAAGCTAAAGATAAGTGTGCGGCCAATCTGTATTGGCTTACTTCTGGTTCATTTACTAAACCGCTTTGAACCATATACCACCCTAAAAACCCCTGAGCTCCACCAAGAATAAATAAAAGAATTAATCGTGGTGCAAGTGATGGGTTAATTCTTCTTTTAAATAGAAACCATAGAAATGGTAGCAGAAAGGCTGCACCAATAAGTCTGCCCCAGAAACGATGGATAAATTCCCACCAAAATATTGACTTGAAGCCAGATAATGAAATACCAGAATTAACTTCTTGATACTCTGGGCTTGCCTTATATAAGTTGAATACCCGTAACCACTCATTTTCAGAGAATGGAGGAAAAAAACCCATCAATGGTCTCCATTCAACCATAGATAGTCCAGAACCTGTAAGTCTTGTAATACCTCCGATGGATACCATTACAAGCACCATTGCTGACATAATAAATAACCATAAAGCCATATCGTGATTATTATTAATTGTTTTCTGGCTTTGATGAGATTGATATGCGGTTTGGTTCAATATTGAGCTACCTCCGTGTTCACGAGACAATTTGGTTAGGGATTACGTAGTTTTCAAGCTGCCGCGCCTATCGGTCGCAGTTATTTTTTACTAGGAGCTGTTAGCTCTGCGTCCCAAGGTCGCACAAAAATATCGATCAAATAGTGGCCCAGACGGAAACCATGTAGTATATCATATTTAAATGAACTAACTGTATTCATTACAAATATGGTGGGTGCTGTTTTTGGTATGAAAAAAACTAGGATAATTTGGTCTTTAAAATATACATAAAAGGCTGGGATCTAAGATCCGTAAGTCCTCATAGTTAAGGAAAACGATTGAATGTGGGTAGCAATCATAGTGGCTCTTGTAGCCATCGGCTCGTTAGTGTTTCATCTATATACACCGTGGTGGTCGACAGAAATTGCCTCTAACTGGGGGTTGATGGATATGACCATCGATATAACGTTTTGGATTACAGGCATTGCTTATATCATCATTTTGATGTTTATGGCGGGTTGTATTTACATGTTTCACTCCAAAGCTAAGAACAGAGAGAAATCAGCAAATACGAACCATAAAGCTGACTATAATCCTGAGAGTAAAAAGCTAGAGGTATGGCTTACAGTTATTACAGCCGTGGGAGTCGCTGGCCTTTTGGCTCCGGGACTGTATGTATGGAATGATTATGTTTCGGTGCCTGAGGACGCTGTGAAAATAGAGGTTATGGGTAAACAATGGGAATGGGGCGTTCGTTATCCGGGCGCTGATGGAAAGCTTGGGTTGTCGGACGCGAGGCTTATAAATGATGATAACCCATTTGGTTTACACCTTGACGATCCGAATGCCCAAGACGATATACTAGTGACAGATGGTTATGATATGCATCTCCCACTTGGCCAACCAGTCAATCTATTATTTCGGTCCTTGGACGTGCTCCATAACTTCTACGTTCCGCAATTCAGGGCTAAAATGGATATGGTTCCTGGTGTAGTTACTTACTACTGGATGACGCCAACAAGGGAAGGGGAGTTTGATATTCTGTGTGCTGAGCTATGTGGTAACAGCCACTATGCTATGAGGGGGCTAGTAACAGTAGCAGGAAAAGATGACTATGACGCTTGGATGTCAGAACAAGAGACTTTTGCTCAGATGCGAGCGGGCATAAAAAATAAGGATGACTTAATTCCAAAAGTGGCGATGAATGCTAATGCGCTAGAAACAGACAAAAATACAATAGCGCGTTAATTCAAGGTATTAAAAGAAAGAATAATGAGGTTTAGTTGATGGTTGATATAACTCCGGAGAAGATTGAAAATGTAGGTCCGGCCGAAGTCCCTGAAGCCGATCTTTACCATGCGCATAGCTGGTGGACAAAATATGTATTTAGCCAAGATGCAAAAGTAATCGCAGTTCAGTATGGCGGTACCGCCGTTGCAATCGGACTGGTGGGTTTAGTGTTATCGTGGCTGATGCGCCTGCAACTTGGTTTTCCGGAAACATTTTCATTCATCAGTCCTGAAGCGTATCTGCAGTATGTTACCATGCACGGTATGATTATGGTTATTTATCTATTAACTGCACTGTTCTTAGGTGGATTTGGCAATTATCTAATACCATTGATGGTAGGCGCCAGGGACATGGTTTTCCCATATGTGAATATGCTTAGTTATTGGATTTATCTAGTAGCTGTTCTGGTTCTGTGTGCTAGCTTTTTCGTGACTGGCGGACCAACTGGAGCTGGTTGGACCCTTTACCCTCCGCAGGCAATCCTATCAGGAACCCCTGGTGGAACGGGTTGGGGTATAATCTTAATGCTAGTTTCTTTGTCTCTATTTATTGTTGGTTTTACAATGGGTGGGCTTAACTATGTAGTAACAATTCTTCAGGCTCGAACGCGTGGTATGACATTAATGCGCATGCCATTAACGATTTGGGGGATTTTTACGGCTACTGTTCTAGCATTATTGGCTTTTCCAGCATTATTTGTAAGCGCTATTATGATGACTTTGGATAGTGTTCTCGGAACCAGCTTTTTTATGCCGGCTATTGTTGAGTTTGGCGAGCAGCTTTCTTACGGAGGGGGCAGCCCAATTCTCTTTCAACACTTATTTTGGTTTTTTGGCCACCCTGAAGTTTATATTGTGGCCCTGCCAGCATTTGGTATCGTATCAGATTTACTTAGCATTCATGCCCGGAGACATATTTTTGGTTATCGTATGATGGTCTGGGCAATTGTTGGAATTGGAGCACTTAGTTTTGTTGTTTGGGCACACCATATGTATGTAAGTGGAATGAATCCCTATTTTGGATTTTTCTTCGCAACAACCACCTTAATCATTGCCGTTCCAACGGCTCTTAAAGTGTATAACTGGACTTTAACATTATGGCGCGGAGATATTCATCTTACTATCCCTATGTTATTTGCAATTGCTTTTATTATTACTTTTGTAAATGGAGGAATTACGGGTTTATTTTTAGGGAATGTGGTTGTTGATGTGCCACTCTCCGATACCATGTTCGTGGTAGCCCATTTCCATATGGTTATGGGTGTCGCACCGATATTAGTAGTATTTGGAGCAATTTATCACTGGTTTCCTCTTATGTCAGGCAGAATGCTTAATGATGCAATGGGTAGATTTCACTTTTGGGTTACATTTGTAGGGGCGTATCTAATTTATTTCCCAATGCACTATCTTGGCTTCGTTGGTGTTCCTCGACGTTATTGGTCAGTGGATGATACCAGCTTCATCCCAGATTCTGCTGCAGACCTTAATGCTTTTATTACTGTAGCGGCTCTAATAGTTGGGTTTGCCCAGGTTGTCTTTATTTACAATATAATTGTAAGCGTCTTTAAAGGAAAACCAGCTGAGCGGAATCCTTGGAAAGCGACTTCATTAGAATGGCAGACGGAAACAGTACCTCCCGGTCATGGAAACTTTTCTAAAGAATTGCCGGTTGTTTATCGCTGGGCCTATTCATTTAGTGTTCCTGGAACTAAAGATGACTATGTTCCGCAAAACATTCATCCCGACGATGTAAAGCTTGCATCTTCTGAAAGTAATGCCTAGTGGAGTTTTTTAGTGACATACGGACCAAACCTTGGCTAGAATCCCAGGTTGAGATTGATAATGCTCATACTGGAGGATCTATAGGGCTACCTAAGGAGAAATTGGCACTACGCGTATTTGTCGGAGTGGTAGGTGTGGTGTTTTCTCTCTCAGTAGTGGCTTACGCTGACAGGATGGCATTGGCTGATTGGAAGCCGGTTCCCGAACCATTAATTATGTGGATAAATTTAATGGTTTTACTTGGTAGCAGCTTAGCTATGCATTGGGCTGTTATTAATACCCGCCGTGATAAAATGGCAAATGTAGAAGTTGGCTTATTAGTGGGAGGAGCGCTTGCACTAGCTTTTTTGGCTGGTCAGTTATTAGTTGTTAGACAGCTTGATGCACTTGGTTATTTTGCTCCTACTAACCCAGCGCTGGCTTTTTTATATATGTTGAGTGCGTTACATGCTATTCATCTTATTGGTGGGCTCTATGTTTGGGGGCGTACTGTTTTAAGAATATGGCGCGGTTTTGAAGATCAAAAAATATATTATAGCGTTGAGTTATGCGCCTTTTATTGGCATTTTTTATTAGCTCTTTGGGTATTTTTATTCGTTTGGTTTGTGATTACGTAAAGAAGGATATGGGCATATGGCCGAAACAAATGTAGAGCATTCAGCAGCGTCAATTGATCGACCGGATGGTATGCAGGGCGTGATAGCAGACTGGGCGTCTGATCAAAGAGCCTTCAAGGGCGTTCCTTGGGGTAAAGCCATGATGTGGATCTTCCTCCTAAGTGATACGTTTATATTTAGTACGTTCTTAATTTCTTATATGACAGTCCGTATGTCTACGGCGGTTCCTTGGCCGCCTTCAAGCGAACTCTTCGCGCTTCATATGTTTGGCGCTGATATACCTTTAATACTAATTGCCATAATGACGTTTATTCTCATAACAAGTAGCGGCACCATGGTATTGGCGGTTAACTATGGCTATAGGCTAGACCGAAAGAAAACAACCTTATTGCTCATTATAACAGCTATACTAGGCGCATCATTCGTTGGTATGCAGGCGTTTGAGTGGACGAAGCTTATTCATGAAGGGGTAAGACCTTGGGGTAACCCCTTTGGTGCAGAACAATTTGGCGCATGTTTCTTTATGATTACGGGTTTTCACGGGTTACATGTTTCAATTGGTGTTATTTTTCTTTTAATTGTTGCTAGAAAAGTATGGCGGGGAGATTATGAGGCTAATACGGAGCGACGAGGTTTCTTTACTAGCCACAAAGGGTCCTACGATATAGTTGAAACAACTGGCCTTTACTGGCATTTCGTGGATCTTGTTTGGGTTTTCATTTTTGCATTCTTCTATCTCTGGTAAGGGTTTTTTCATGTCATCAACAACAGAAGGCCAACAACACCCTCTTGGTATTTATTTTAAAATATGGGGTTTGTTATTTGTACTTAGCGCATTTTCATACGCTGTAGATATATTAGAGTTTCAGGGCTATTTGCGTTGGTCTCTGATACTAATCTTTATGCTATTGAAAGCGGGATTAATAGTCGCAATTTTTATGCATATGGTTTGGGAAAGATTAGCTATAGTTTATGCTATTTTGTTGCCACCTCTTGCATTGATGGTTTTAATGGCTCTTATGGCTCTAGAAGCAGATTATACTCATCTTACGCGTTTACTATATTTTCTTGGAGGGATACCTCTGAAATAGTTTTATTAAGAACGTGAGTAATCAATAAATCTTGGCTAGAAATTTTATTGATTATCGAATACACCTCGATGAAAGCTTGCGAAGATCGGAAGAGAGCATATCCGAAGTTCTAGCGTTACACGCGCCTGTACCTAACAGCCTTGGTCTACCTTCAGCTGAATAAAGTAGAGCGGTCACACAATTTCGGCTAGAGAGTAGAATATATCTCACAGGTAAATCTATTACGTTTATAGATTGCGTATTGTTTTCAAATTTCTGTTTACTCAAGGACTTCTAAGGAGCATTCCACTTTTAAATTGAAAATTTTATATTTTTACTTGTTCGATTATTAATGCTGCAAACAGAGCAAACAGGTAAATTATAGAAAACCCAAATAGACGGCGAGCAGACTTATCGTTCTGACTTATTATAATTTTTATAGTTAGCCAAAAAAAGTAAGCGCCTAAAATGCCTGCAGTTATGCCATAAATTAGCCCAGCGGTTCCTAGTATTAAAGGAACGAAAGTAAGTGGTAGCAAAAGCACAGTATAAATTAAAATTTGACGCCTTGTCTCAGAGGCTCCGGAGACTACTGGTAACATGGGTACTCCTGCTTTGGCATAATCACCTTCGCGATATAGTGCCAGAGCCCAAAAATGTGGTGGTGTCCACATAAAAATAATGAGAAATAGAACGATAGAATCCCAGGTTATTGATCCTGTAACAGCTGCCCAACCAATCATAGGTGGAATTGCTCCTGCAGCCCCACCAATAACAATATTATGCGGTGTTCGTCTTTTGAGCCAAATTGTATAGATAAAAATATAAAACCCTGCAGCAAATGCTAGCAAAGCAGCAGCAACCCAGTTTAAGAGATATCCCATAACAATAACGGGTAATATATTTAATAAAATACCGAATATAAGTGCTTTATTAGGTGAAATTTTACCTGCGGGAATAGGTCTATCTTTGGTCCGTTCCATCAAGGCATCAATGTCTCTTTCGTACCACATATTTATAGCACCTGCTGCACCGGCGCTTATGGCAATACAGATAACAGCCAATGCTGCTAGCGATGGATGTAATTCACCCGGCGCTACTATTAAACCAGCAAACCCTGTAAAGACTACCAGAGACATTACTCGAGGTTTGAGCAAGGCCAAATAGTTTAAAGCTATGTCGCTTATTCGTCCGACAAAATTTTGCGTCGCACTGGAGCTCTGAGCCACTATTTACTTCCTCCTCGCCTAAATTGTAGCGAGATGATAATTATCAATTAATAGTATCTACTTAGCAGTTCGTAGCCGTTCAAATAATAAAAGCTGTGCGGCTTTTTGACACGTCCAATATAGATATATGTTTTATGAAAATAAATACTACTTAAATTAATTATCTAGTTGTTTTAATTTGTTTTCAGGTGTTTATATTTAATGAAAGTAGATTATGAAACAATTTCTTTTATTATGATAATATCAATAATTGATAGATTGAATTCAATGTTAGCTTTTTATTTATATAGAGTCTTAAGTGTTAATTAGCTCTGCCTCAGCCCATGCTATTCTTGGAGGTGAATCACCAGGGCATCATGGTCCATTCATCCTGCTGGGCATAGTAATAGCTGTTTTTCTAGTTCTTTATGCGGAGAAAAAGTGGAAACGTAGTAAGTTACGTTTAAAAAAATCTGCTGAGGACTTAGCTAAAGCAGAAGACGACGAAGTACAATAATATAAGCTGTTAGTTTTGTCAGTTACACTTCCCAGGTGTGTCCTCTGTGTAAGAGTTTGTCAAAATCACCCTTACCATTAGATTCTTTTATAGTTTTAATTTGGTCATGCACCGCACCATCGTAAGTTGGTGTAGGATCACAATATAGAACTCCAAGAGCAATTGGAAAATCAGGGGGCTGCATGCTGGCAAGCAATGTAGCTAGCATTCGATTTTTTTCATCATGTATCAGAATGTCTTCTTCTTTAACACCACCCTCTCCTATTGTAACTATTTCTAGCTCAATAGAATCTTTTTTCATTATTAGTCCTTTATCTGATTCAGAACCAAATATGAGTGGTTGTCCGTGTTCAACATGTATTTGATTATCTGCGGCAACAGATTTTTCGGT
>Ga0209992_10003164_pt1 | contig 14128 bp, 14 predicted proteins | sample 2SBtaG_2_FD_182564 | JGI IMG/M metagenome (GOLD analysis project Ga0209992, IMG submission 182564) | Deep subsurface microbial communities from Kolumbo volcano to uncover new lineages of life (NeLLi) - 2SBTROV12_ACTIVE470 metaG (SPAdes)... | ecosystem: Environmental > Aquatic > Marine >... | reverse complement strand
TGCTTTGATTTGGGGTTAATCCAAAGCCCACTAATGCATCTCTAATTTCTTCATAGTTTGTTTTATCCACTGGGAATGTTCCTAACTGCATAGTGTTTGCCACAATTACCATAAATGGAAATGATCGGATTTGTCTTAAAAGACTGATCGTTCAATCGTATACATTTCAATACAAATCACTACAAATGAAAAAATACCATTTTTTTTATGCCTAAATTAAATTATTTTTTATTAAATTCCAGCTTCACTAAAAAATTAATTTCTATTTTTTAATATTCCCAATTAATGAAAATGAATGACTGTGCCTACCCTGCTCCAATCCATCCTTGGAAAACAAACTTTTCTTCAATCTTCTTTGGAATTGATGTTTTAGGTACATACTTGCCTCGTTTGATTGATGATGAATTCTTTGGAGTGGTTATAGTAATTTCTTCTTCAATCTCTGAACCATGCTCTCCTTCGGCTAATCTATTTCTCAACAAAAATATTCCCGCCAAAACTATTACTAACGAAATTACATCCATTGCTGTAATTGTCTCTGCCAGTATTATTCCTGAAAATAACACTCCAAACACTGACGTTGTGGAATACAACAAAACTGTTCTTACGGCTCCTATCAATTTTAGACCCACTAAGAAAAATAACGTTGACATGCCCGTTCCTAGAATGGACATTACTAAAATTCCTGGTAATTGAGTAATATCTACATCCATTGGAATTTGGAATAGTGCTATTACTGATATTGCTGCTGCTGCACAAACAAATGATACAATCTGTGTAACTCTTTTAACATCAAATCTGTCTCCTATGTATTTACATAATGTGATATCTACTGCATACAAAAATCCTGCAAATATTATCAATAAATCCCCTGTAACCATATTTCCTAGACTGAAATTATTGTGAATTAGATCATTGCCGATTGGTATTATCATCATTCCTACTATGATCATGGTAAATGGAATGCATTCTTTAATATGCAATTTTTCTTTAAACACTAACATTGCAATTACTAATGCAAAAATTATTTCACTATTGCTGAAAATTGATGCATTTACTGCAGTTGATATTGATAATCCGTAAAAATATGTAATTAATGCTGCTACTTCTGTAATTCCTATTATTCCCATAAACACCCAATCCTTTTTCCCAAATTTGGAAATTGAATGTGTTTTTTTTGCCAGTGGCGTAAAAAATATGCCGCAGATAAAGTAAATCAAAAATGCCATTACAATTGGGTTGATTTCAATTGAATGTGTTGAATTTTCAAGCATTGGTTTTGAAATTACGTGAATTAAAGCCGATAAAGCTGCTGCAATTATTATGAAATAGTATCCATTCTTGGATTTTTTTAACGAAAGGCCCTTTGAAATCATTTATTCCCATTTTTGGAAATGAGATAATCCTTAATAGGTGGATCCTCGATTTTCTGGGAATATTAGGCGTGGGGTTCTATTTTGTTAACTCTCCTCTATTTTGGCAATTTCAAAGGAAAATCCTTGCTTGTTATATTCTTCATTCAAAATTCTGTGGCCTATCTCATTAAGAATGGAATTCATTTGGCCAACAATGAAAAATGGCCAATTCTTTCCCAAGTCATGCTGAATGATGATTTTGTTTTTCCCATTCACTTCCATTTCTCTGTATTGCACATTCATGCTAAGACATCTTTTTTTGAATAAATCTAGGATTGAATCTAAATCAACATAACCGTATAGGTAATTTAACGAATTTTTCAAATCTGATGTTCCAGTTGTTTCAGCAATCTTTTCGATTCTGTCTTTAGGAATTGAATCTGATAGTTCTCTAAACGTTGATCGAAACATTGGAACCCATCCCATCTGTGTAGTTAATTCGTGCCAATTGACTTGTTTTTCTAAAAGATGATTGATGAGTGTGTTTAAACTAATTTTTTGTTCAATACATTTCTCATGAAGCTTTCCACTGAGGTCCGAATCAATCCTAATTGACACATTATCTGTTTTCTTTAACAATTGTTTCTCTTGAGCAGTCATTTTCTTACCTCTGCCACGATCAAGCCTGTTCTGTTCATTTGTAATTATCTTATTTCCAAATTTGGTGATATCAGTTAGTATGTTATTTTCGATACATACAGGATTGTACAATTAATTACAATGTATGGATTTGTGATCGATCACCTATGCCATATTGAATGCAGATCTTGGTAGATTATTTTTGTATAAAAAGAAATGTTTGTCACAAATGTTTTGACACACTGTTTATAATCTAATTATTATCAATATTGATAATGGAAAATGGTCTTGACAATCTACTTGTACCATCTTTAAGAAAATCCATAGAGGAAAATTTGGGTAAGGAAACTTTAAACAAAATTGAAGTACGATTGATGGAAAGACACGGTTTAGGATTAGTTCAAGCAATTAAAAATTTCAACAAATTTGATAGTGTATTAAGAGAATTCTTTGGTGCAGGAGCTGATGGTTTAGAACAAAAATTCTTGCAAAAAATTGTTGCTGTTGAATCTACAAAACAATCATCTTCTAATTGGATTGCAATGAAAGATCCTGAATTATCAAAAGTTTTCTTAGAATCTTTTGCTGATCAAGATAAAAAAGTAATTTTGGGTTCTGTAATGGATGAATCATTAATCATTGCTAAAATCTTAGAAACTTGTAACATCCCTCAAACATCTGGATATAGAAAAATTAATTTCTTGATCAATAACGGCTTGCTTGTTGCAAATGGATTTGAATTGGCTCAAGATGGAAAGAAAGTAAAAAAATATGAAACCATATTTGATAATGTTAAAGTCGATATTATCAAGAATAATGTTGCAGTTAAAGTCCAACTAAAAAAGAGTTTGTTGGCAGAAAGTTCTATCCTCCAAACTGTCCAAATTATTGCATAACTAAAACCCTTAATCTATCTCTGGTTTATGAACATAATATTCCGATAGTGATTAATTCTACGGTTAATTAGATTCTTTGATGTTTGAAAGTTTATGTGGAAATTGTGATCACAAAAATTGTTGTACTGATTCAGCAGTTCCTCTAGTTTTCCCAAAAGAACTTGAATTAATTAAAAAAAATATTCCCGATACTACAAATTTTCTTAAAACTGTAAAAATTAACGGCGTTCATGTAAATGCAATAAAAAAGAAAAACGATTCTAGTGAATGTGTTTTTTGGGATGGTGAGACTGGTGGATGCAAAATTTATGAATCTCGCCCAATAGACTGTAGATTATATCCTTTTGATATCATGTTTGTCAATGATGCATATCATTGGATAGTTTATTCATGTAATGAAAAGAGTGATTGGTCCTGGAGTGAATTACATTTGAAATCTTTAGAAACTTTTGATGGTTTTGATGATTTGATGAATAATATGGGACTATTTTCCGAGCATACAAACATGATTCTTCCAAATGAATCGGAAAAGACACCTTATGTTGTATTGAGAAAAGTTAATTGGAAAAATAATTAATAGTTGAAATGTGTTTTAGATGGTCTTTTTGTGTTTATACAGTGCATAAATGATAATCCAATAACCTGCATACCAGAACATGTTTACAGGATGTGTTAAATCAAATTCTCCTAAAAATTCTAAGTAATAATACCAAATGTCTCCTATTGTTAAGGACAGTATTCCGATGACTAGAATCATCCATGCTTTGCCTAGCAGTCCTTCTCTAAAGATGGTCGCACCTAAAACTGCAAATGCTAACAAGATACTAGCTGAAGCAACAAATGATATGCCATAGAAGAAATCAAATCCTGCCTCACCTAATTCTGAAAATGCTATGGTTGCATAAATTAGTAAAATGACTATTGGAAGAGATACGACCCAGATTTTTGATCTTTTTGTAAATGTTGCAAAAAATCTGATATTTAGAATCAAATATGCTAAAGCAAGTGGATATTGCATGAAAAAGAACACATCTGCTATTGATGGATATGGGTCAATTCCCAAAAATATGTCATAAATCAGATATGTTAATTCACCTAAGAAAATCATCAAATATGCAAATCCTAAAGCGATGTATGCTTTTTTGTAAAGTCCTGCATCGATATATTTGGCCGCTACAATAAATGATGCAATTGTAACTGCTAGTGGATTTAAAAATGAAAATATTGAAATGATTACGTCTGCATTATCTATTTCAACTCCATAGTTAATTGTAACATGAAAAACAAATACTGCAAAAATAATTCCTAAAATAATTTTGATATTGATATTTGTCTTTAGCTTATCTGGTACAATATCTGGCTTGTCTTCCAACACTATTTCTTAAAATTGTATATTATATGACTATTGTGTGAAAATAATGGTATTGTTCTAATCTAAAAATTTGACTAGAAATTGGATATTGATTATAGAATGTTACAAGGCTTGTATTCGCCATGATCTTTTAATCTGTCGAATCTTTTAAGAACAAACCCTGCTGTTTCTCTTACATCTATACTTGGATCATCTAAGGTTTTTCTGATTAAATCTTCTGCCTCAAATGCTCTCATAAGTCCTAATGCTTCAATTGATTCATGTTTTGTCAACACACTCTTATCATATAGTGCTGCATCCACTAGAACTGGAATCTTTTGTCTCATGTTTCTTGCTGCAATTTGAAATGATGCTTCATGTTTGACAACGCCATTGTTATCATTTTTTAAAACCCATTCGATAACATCTGCAACTTTGTTAAACATTGGATCTGATTCTGTTTTATTCTCAGCTAATTCTCCAATTAACCATACTGCATCCCAACGTTTTGATTCATCGGCTTCAGATTTCAAAATTCGTTCACATGCGATAAATCTATCTTCATCTGATAGTTCTCTCATTTTGCTTTCATCGAATACTTCAATTGCCATTTCCAATTTTGGGAATTAGTTCCTTTTAACGATTTCGAAATTGCTAGGCTCAAATTTTATGAATATCTTATTTTTGTATAATATTACAATTTTCTATCTCTTTGTTTTTCTGACAAAATTCTTCACATCTATGGTTTTGAGTGTTTTAGATGAATCCCATAGGAATGAACATAATGTGAAAATATTATCAACCATTTCTGATGAATTTGTACATAGGGAATAATCTGAATCGGCACTGGCATTTTGTGAGGATGCTGCAGAATCTGACATTATCATTTTTTTATTTTCTTGTACCACCATTCTTCCTTTTGATGGGAGTTTCCCAATTCGTGTTTCAGTAGCATTGAATCTTTTAACAAATGGTGCTAATTTTGGGTCATTCATATCAACAAGTAACCTTACTTTACCCCCATTCTTTTCACAAATGCTGATTTTCTCTGGAATTGTACTGTGATACATTCTTGATACATCATCAAGTGTCGTTGCAATGTATGTGATTCCAGTAGAATTTTCAATTAAATTTGCAATATCTGCATAGATGTTTTGACGTCCTTGAACTACTCTGAATGTGGGGACTGTGCTACTTTGGTTTGTCGTAATTTCATTATTAATTTTATCAATAATTGCTTCTCCTGATTTTTTTATTTTATTTACCTCGTCTTCTTTTTTTCCTAATGCAATTTTTAATGCATCATGAGGATCAGCTGCAATACATAATTTAGGACTTGAAAGTGTTGTTGAAATTATATTTCTACTTACTAGTTTGTCTACTGTTCTATACATTCTTGCTCTATCAATATCAAGTTCTTTTGCCAATGCACTTGCTGTTATTGGCCCTGCTCTAAGCAAGTTAAGATATACTTTAGCTTCTAAATCATCCAGGTCTAAAATTTCTTCTAACTCTGATGCAATTCCAGTTACTTGCTCTTGATAAGACATCATTTTATTTTGCCATCCTCTTTACCCTAGGCTCATTTTTCATGATTGCATTTAGTACTTTCGTACAATTTCTCAGTCTATCATAATGTATCATTTCCATTTTTGGTACTTTCTAAAAGATCGTTTACAACTAAAACGTGTGCTTGTCTGTGATATGACAAACAAAAAAAAACTGTATTTTTTAATAATTACAGTTTATCATGTTATTATCATATTATGTTATGATATTTGTTAACATTTAGAACAATTTTTGGGAATAAATGTCTGATTTGTATTTTACATTGGAATGTTAAACGCAATTACTGCGATTACAATCATGGCAACTACGTGTTTTGTTCCTGCAACATATGATCCAGCACCTATTTTCCCCGCCGCCAGACCTCCAAAGAGTGCTTCAATTATTGCCATGTTGAATAATGCTGATTCTAATTTTTCAATTTCCATGCTTGCTAATGAACCAAATAATCCTTCAGTTCCACTACCTGACGCAAGTAATCCTTCCTGAACTTTCTCAATTTCTGTAAAAAAGCTTGTAGTAAGTAAAACTGCAACTGCCAAAAACACTCCAAATGAAATGTAAATTGTGTAGGTGTAAGGAGCTAATGCTGATTTTCTACTTTTTTCAATATTTTGCATTTCAGAAACATGTTTTTGAATCATCTCTAAATTTTCAGAAACATCGCCTCCAATTTTCATTGCCATTTCTAATAGTACTGTAACTCGTCTTGCAACTCTAGTTCCGGTTCTTTCTGCAAAATGCTCAAAGGCTTCCTCAATAGGTGTCCCCCAGCTGATATTTGCCCTAAGATTTTTTAATTCTGGTGTCAATGCTCCTAAATTCCTGTCTCCTGCTTGCTCTATGGCCTTGATTAGATTAGCTCCACTTTGTACTGAACTTAGTAATGCCAATAAAAACACGGGTAGATTCCTATCAATATTGTCTTTTCTTTGAACTTCCTTTAATTGGTGAATTGTTAATGGAATTATTCCTACCATTATGCCAAAGATTAATCCAACATCTCTAATTGTGGTGGAATCTGAATATTCAGAAAAATAGAAACTCATGGAGAGTACACTAATTGATGCAACTAATGAAAATGTAATTGTCTTTAAAATATTATTTTGAAGGATGGATTGAGTTGGCTCTAATGTTTTGAACTTTTTTCCACTATTTCTTTTCTTTTCTTTTCTTTTCACTACTTCCATTTTTACTACCTCTTTGGCACCATTGTATCCATCATCACAAGCATCAAAACACCACTAAGAGGAATTACTGCAAATGTTAGAATGTTCATCAATGTTAACAAATCAAATCCTGCTAGACTTGGACTCATGATGCCCATAATTGATAACATAATTACTGCAAGTAATGGAAAAACAATTAGTAAAATCGTATAAATCTCTGCAACACTGCCTAAAGATTCTGTAGTTTTTTGCATTAGCATCTTTTTTTCTTCAAGTTGAACTTTTGCAGTTGCATTGAAATATTCTTTGAGATCCCCTCCTGACTGAACTGTCACAATTGCTCCTTCAAGTAATTCTGAATATGGTCCGGAAGGAGTTCTGTGCACTAAATCTTTGATGGCACTAATCAAATCCATTCCTAAAATGTCTATATTTCTCACAATGAATCTTGCATCTTTAACGATATCCTCATCTGTATCTTCTTTAGCTATAGCTTTGAAAATCCCTTCCAGAGTTAGACCACTGGTGGCCAATGTTGACATGTATCCAATAAAATGAGGAATCTCCTCAATCAATTTTGCAGATCTATTTTTTACTCTAATGGCCGGAATCATTTGTAAAATGCCAAATGTCATTCCAAAAAGCATTAGTCCACTTAACAGGGGAAGAAGTAATCCCACACTTGCTGGCTGTATGTTGATGAATTGAGCTGCAATGATGCCCATTACTGCACCACATGCCCCTGCAATCATACTGAAAAACACCATACTTGACACGTACACTTCAAAGGGTATTGGCATCATAGCTTGTTTGATTGCTTTTTCTAGGGAACTCAATTTTGGATGTAAAAATTTCACATGATCATTTAGTAGCTTATAGCTATACACATGAAGTTGTCCAACTGACTCTTCTTGTATTTTCTTTTTTTGTTTATTGCCTGCTAACTTCATACCTGAACCTCTAATCTTTTTCTTTCATAGTATCTTTCAGGATCTGCGTAATAGTCCATGACATTTGATGAAACTTCTTTGTGATCTCGAATATCGTTTTTTACCATCCACTCTAATGCTAATCTTCTTTTTGTCAATTCATAATTTATTTTCTCTTCTGTATCTCCATCTCTTTCTTTTAGTTTTCTAAAAATTACACTGTTTCCTGTATAATCATGTGCATCAGTTTTTGGATTCCATTTGAAAATTTCATGAGTTTTAATTTCTCCTGTGTTTTCATCAACACCATCAATTTCTGAAACTTGAATTACTCTTCTAAGGGATTTGTCCCCTACTCTGATTTTTAATTGAAGTGTAATCAAATCAAGACTATTTGCAATTAGTGCTTTTGGAACATCCATTGGAGATGAAGTTAATCTTGTTAATGTAGCATCAACTGAATCTGCGTGAATTGATGAAAAGCCACCGTGACCTGTTGCCATTGCTTGAAATAATGTATATGCTTCTCTTCCTCTTGTTTCTCCTACGATGATGATGTCTGGTCTTTGTCTTAGAGCTGCTCTTAGAAGATCAAATTGATTAATTTCTCCTACTTGAGTATCTGTAAAATTTTGTCTTGAGACTGCTGGAATCCAGTTTTCATGAGGGAGATTAAGCTCTTGTGTATCTTCTATACTGACTACTTTTTCTCCTGGTCTGATGAATGTGGCAAGTGCATTTAGTGCTGTTGTTTTTCCACTAGCTGTACCTCCTGCAACAAGCATTGTTGATTTTTTTTCAGCCAAATACCACATGTAGGCTGCAATATCTATTGAAATTGTTCCAAATTTAATTAAATCAATTACTGTGATTGGGTCTGCTCTGAATCTCCTTATTGTAAATGTACTTCCTCTTTTTGTGATTTCATGACCTAGAGTAAGATTAATTCTACTTCCATTTGGTAGTGATGCATCAATAATTGGGTCTGCCATAGAAACATGTTTCCCACAAACATATGCCATTTTTCTTGAAAAGTTATTCAATTCAGATTCTTTTTCATAAATGATGTTTGTTGGCATTGATTCATGTTCTCTATGCCAAATGTATATTGGGATATTTGTTCCGTCACAACTGATTTCTTCAATCATGTGATCTCTCATTAATGGTTCAATTCTTCCAAGATGTACAAAATCTCTGACTGCAAAATAATTTATTTTTGCTATGTTTTTTGGTGGAATTTTTAATCTGTATTTTTTAATCATTAAGGATATTTTCTTTTTCAATCTTCGTTCTGCATCTTTCTTTGATTTTATATCATGTAGGGAGACGGTGAGCTCTGTCATGAGAAGTTTTTTAATAATTTCAAATGCTTTCTGGTCTCTTTCTGAAAGAACTGGTTCTATTACTTGATATCTTAAACCCCCTTTAGCTGTGGGGTCTTTAATGATCCCTGCATGAATATCATTATTGTCCCAATCTAGTTTTGACAGGGTCATATATTGAGGAATTTTAGTCTCTTTTTCTATTTCACTTGAAATATTTTTTGATATTTTTTTATCTAATTTGAGATCTGGTTTTTTGGCTGTTTGTATTTTTTGTATCACTGATAGACTATCTTTTAAAATACTGAATTTCAATTTCGACTTTTTATGCACAAGAAACGTGTTTTAACGCTTGTTCGTCCATTTGAACAACCTTTTCCTTTTACTCTTCTTTACGTTAAGAGATCTATCATGGTTAGCGATATTTTCATATCTTGTGAGGCGATAATTTGATGTTTAGAAAAAAATCTGTTCCTGATAATGGGAAATTAGGCTCAAAAATAGAACACAAGATGCCTGGTTTTGAGAACATTTCATCTATTTTTAAAGGAAATTCAAAAAATGAATTGATTGTAGAAGATTCTCTAATTGAAGAGGGTGTCTCTACAAATGAAACTGATTTACCTAAACCCTCAAACAACAAAGCAGTACAATTAATTCAAGAAGTTCAAAAACTTGAGGATAGAACGATTAAACCTTTTGTTGATTATAATGAAGGAAGATTATTTTATCCAATTTTATCAAAAATAGGTGAAGTTCAAGATAATATTACTTGTTTGGATGATTTAGTTGCAGATGGAATTTTAGAGAAAAAAGTCTATGAAAAATTGGTTGTTTGTCCAATTCATCCTGATACATTTTCATCTAGTATGCGTCTATATTGTCCAAAATGTCATTCTATGAGTGTAGAAAAATTAAATCTATTTGAACACAAGAAATGTGGTTACATTACTGAGAGTGCAAATTTTGATTTTAATGACAGTGGAAATTCCAGTTGTCCTTCATGCAATAAACATATCAAAAATTTTGAAAAGGAAATACGTGTCCCTGCTATGTGGTATCAATGTGATGATTGTTCAGAAAAATTTGATAATGCTGTAATAAAGTTACATTGTAGAAAACATGAACATGATTTTGATACTAATTCTGGTCAATTTGTAACTACATTTAGCTACAAGTTGAAAAATTCTGAAATTTCAATAAACTCTGATACAAATCAAATTAAAGATGAATTGTTAAAATTATTAGAAGGATTCAATTTTACCGCAAAACTAAATGTTTCAATTAAAGGAAAAAGTGGAAATGTACATGATATCCCAATATATGCAAAAAGTCAAACTAGTAATGAATCCATTATAATTTTTATTAAAAATCAAAATAATGGAATTGATCAAACTGATATGAATTCCATCCTTGTTCCAAAATTAGATATTGATCCAACTAATACTGTGTTGGTTACCGTATCTGGCATTAATGATGGGGTTGAAAATCTTGCCAAACATTATGGCATACATCTAATTTCAGAGCCTGATTTCTCTCAAATTCTCACTAGGGTGGAAGAGTTTGTCTCTGAATGGTATTCTCAAAATCATTCTAAACCTAGTGGTTCATCCTTTGAATCTCTAGTATCTGATTTGAAATCAAAAAAGGGTGGAAAAAAGTGAAAAATGTACTCTCATTCATGCCTGTAAAAAATAGACGTGCTGTAAGTCAAGTTATTGGCAGTGTTGTAATTCTTGGTATTGTTAGTTCCGTCGGATCTGTAATTTTGTTTAATGGCATGGAAAGTATCAGTGCATTTACCTATGATTTATCTTTCCATGAAAAATCTAAAAATCAAATCCATAGAGAAGATGTGATTTTTGAACATGTTAGGTTTGAACCTTCAAGTGATAATATGGAAATAGATTTAGCAAATATTGGAACCGTTGAATCTACTATCACAAACATAACTATTATGAAAATTGATACTCAAGAAATTATTGCAAATTGGGTTGATGTAAACGAATCTGTTGCAATAAAAGATAATCAAAAAATTATTCTTGATTTAACTGATGATTCAGATATCATACTTTCTGTGGGTTCTAATACCTGGGATGATCCATATTATGTTGATTCAGAGTATAAAATATCATTAACAACTTCAAAAGGCAACTTTATCACAACTGTGGCAAGCCCATTTAACACATAGGAAATTTAAATAATGTCAAAAAATATTGAAAAGAAAAAAAAATCCCGTTTAAAGAATAGACGTGGATTGGCTGATGTAATTAGTACTATGATGTTGATGGCTGTAACTGTAACTGGTGCTAGTACATTAACATATTTTATGAATGACGCATTTATTTCAGGAAATCTTGGAACTGTTTCAACATTGGAATCTTCATCATTGAACCTATTACTTTTAGGATATGATACGAGAGATTCTTTTGATCTTCTTACTTTATCTGAAGTTGATAATTTGACAAATTCTTATTTGTGTAGAGCCTCTTGTAGTGGGAGTCCTGATACTATTCCTGCATTCGGGGGAACCGAGTTCCTTGTTTTGCAAATTCAAAATAATGGATTAAACTCTATCTTCTTAGAAGATGTCTTTATTGGTAATGAAAGATTTACTTGGGATTCTGATACTTCTGGTTCTACATTAAATTTAGCTGGTGGTGAATTCCCTGCTGATGGAAAATTCTCTATTCTACACACTGGAAGTAATCCTAATCTCCATCTTGAAAATATTGAAATTGAAAATGGGAAAATTGTTAATGTTCTAATTAAACTTGATTCTGTTAATCCTGATATCCAACTAAACAAAGGCATTCCTGTGTATCTTAACACAGGCGCTGTACAACTTGTTGAATTTTTGATCGAAAGTGGAGATGTAAGATAATGTCAAAAAAAAATCTTTTTTCACCAAAAAATAGACGTGGATTGTCCTCTGTAGTTGGGGCCTTATTTTTTACAGTTCTTATGATTGCAGGATTTTCAGTTTTGAGTTTAGCCCTTGATGCTCAAACCGATATTGTCACTACTCAAAGAATTGTTTCTGATATTGAAATTAAAAAACAACAAGAAACCTTTAGTGTTTTTGCATCTACCGATGCCAATGACATCTTAAATGTGAGTATCAACAATCAGGGTCAAAATCCAGTTGAAATTACAAGTGTCTGGATTACCAACAAAACTTTGTCTGATGAACCTGTAAAAAGATTTCCAATAAATTATGATGATGCATTTGTACCTCCTGGGTTTGTATCAAATGTTGTTTCAACTCAAACATTAGAGATGATTCCAGATACTTATGATATTAAAGTCGTTTCTACATTTGGAACAATAAAAACAGTTGAGATGGATAACAATGGTGGCTCGACTTCTGACTTACGTGTTGAATTATTTACTGACCCCCCTGATCCTGTAATTGGAAAAAATGTTACAGTTGCATTGATGGTTACTAATACTGGCCTTATTGATACTATTAACAACGTACAACCTTACAATTTTGATTTTGCTGCACCTGGTGGTGTTGTTGTTACTCCTGACCCTCTTTTGGATCCTCCTTCTACTCCTGTATCTGCTAATCTAAACCCTGGAGCCTCTGTCATGTTTACTTGGGATTTCCAAGTATCTGGTGATAGTGGAGATGAACTAACTTTTTCATCTGCTGCAACAGGTGATGGTCTTGGAAGTAGTAATACTGCCTCAGATATTAGTCTCTTAAGATTGGCAGGTGAAGGTGGTTCTCCCCCTGATCCAGATATTGTTAATGATGAATTACTTGCACGTCCACAATTGTTCTTTATTATCCCATCATCTCAAGGAAAATCTACTGAAGCTGAAGCTACATGGGGCATTAATGTAGTAAATCCGGTTAATGCAAATATGGAAGTAAGTAAACTGGTGATAACGGCATTTGCTCCTGGTGCACAAAACAATGATAAATTATTTGATAGAGGTGGTGGAAATTGCAATTTTAATCCAATATCTCCAGTTTTAGGATCTGATCCTAACTGGTCTTGTCCTTCTGAAAATGCTTTGATGTGGCAGAGTTCTACTCCTATAATTATTCCTGCAAACTCTACACGAGCCTTTTTGACACAAGTTGAACCTGGAAAACCTTCTGGGTCTGCATCATTGGAATCAGTCGTTGTGCAGGGCTCTGTTTTTACAACTCTTGGCTCATTTGGAAAATCTGGATATCAATCAACAATGTCTGGGACTACATCCTCACTTGTTAACGTGTATTTGACAGATGATATTGCCAACCCTCGTGTAGATGGTAATATTGAATCTACAAGAATAGGTATAATCCCTAACAGTGTTCAAACTTTTGATATTATGTTTGCAGACCTGGATTCTGATAATGATACTTTCATTAATTCTGGTGCGCGATTAATTATTAATGTGCCAAAAGATTGGACTGAAGTTTCAGTTGTAAGTGATGATGGATTTGTTGGCACTCCTGCAATAACATCATTTGGTGATGGCTCAAATCAAATAATTGGGAGTACTAGTGCTACATTAGGTACTACTGCAAACCCTACTGACAGAATCACATTTACTGCACGTGCCCCAAATGTTGCTGAAGATGAACTCCATATCATGTATGTTTTAGCTCAAGGAACAACTGACTCAGGATTTTCTATTGGACCGTTAAATGAAATTGTTCTCCAAGTAGATGGCTAAATTTTGTTCATTCAAAACAACAAATGTACATTGTATTGATTTGTAGTCCATTTTGAACAAAGATCTCTTTAACACCTTTTTTAATTCTAAGAAATTCAGAAATGACAAAACTACAGTCAAAACAAAACAAATTGACTTCAAGAAGAGCAGTTGCTCCAGTTATCGCAACCCTTCTTTTGGTAGCAATCGCAGTCGTTGGTGGAAGTATTGTCTTTGTGTTCTCA
>Ga0209992_10003163_pt1 | contig 14130 bp, 11 predicted proteins | sample 2SBtaG_2_FD_182564 | JGI IMG/M metagenome (GOLD analysis project Ga0209992, IMG submission 182564) | Deep subsurface microbial communities from Kolumbo volcano to uncover new lineages of life (NeLLi) - 2SBTROV12_ACTIVE470 metaG (SPAdes)... | ecosystem: Environmental > Aquatic > Marine >... | reverse complement strand
CTCGGAAGTGAAACCGTTTAGCGCCGATGATAGTGTGGATTCATCCATGTGAAAGTAGGACACTGCCAGGCATTTTATTACACCCTTAGTCCCTTTTGGATTAGGGGTTTTTTTTTAGTTAGTTTCCGACCTAATTTTGTGTAAAGGGGAAAAAGCAACCCATTTTCATCCAGAACAAAGTTCGCATTTAAGGTTGGGAAATTGGTTATATTTTAGTTAGAAAAAATGCTAAAAAGTGACTTTTTTTATGAACTTCCTAAACACCTAATTGCTCAAGAACCACTAGCCGAACGCACAGCTAGTCGATTAATGCACTTGAATCGGACCGATGGGAATATCGGGCATTTTCAATTTGTTGATTTGTACGACTTAGTTAATGCAGGGGATGTAATGGTATTTAACGATACTGAGGTCATTCCCGCCAGATTGTTCGGTAGAAAGGTTACTGGTGGGCAAATTGAAATATTAATCGAAAGGTTATTAGACGATAAAAATGTTTTAGCCCATGTAAAAGCTAGTAAGTCGCCAAAAATCGGTTCGCAAATCCAATTAGGAAATACATATAGTTGTATTGTCCGTGATCGCAGGAAAGATCTATATGTTCTCGAATTTCAGGGCGAATGCAACGTTCTGAAAATGCTGCAGCGCATTGGACATATTCCAATACCGCCTTATATTAATAGACTGGATGAGGGATGGGATCGTGAACGCTATCAAACGGTTTACGCCCAAAAACCTGGTGCGGTAGCTGCACCGACAGCTGGTTTGCATTTCGATTCGAAACTGATCGATAAATTACGTTCAAAAGGGGTGAACATCGTTTCTCTGACACTACATGTAGGAAGTGGTACATTTAGTCCGTTACGCGTAGAGAATATAGAGCAACATATAATGCATCAGGAATTCTACGAGGTGAACGAAACAGTAATAGAAGCGATAAGGTTAACTCGTAACAACGGGGGGCGCGTAATTTCGGTGGGAACGACTGTTTTGAGAGCGTTGGAATCGGCAACAAGTAATGGCGAAATCAGGCCGACGAAAGGTGAAACACGTCTGTTTATTAAGCCGGGTTACCAGTTTTCATGTGTAGACGCATTACTTACCAATTTCCACTTACCAGGGTCAACATTGTTAATATTAGTGTGTGCTTTCGCGGGTTACCAGCAGTCTATGGAGGCATATTCTAAGGCGATTGAAAAAGAATACCGTTTTTTCAGCTACGGTGACGCGATGCTAATAACAGGTGAGCCACCTCAATAGAGTAGCAAGGAAAATTAAGGTATCCCCCACCTGCGCCGTAGTGTGCTTTCGCCCTTGAACCGGTAGGTTCAGGTGGGAACAAATATTTATGAATAAGGCTTCCCAATAAAATATGGGCTTGCGCAACATCACAAACTACTCGGTTCCCTGGGTTATCAATTAGGCTCAAGAGTAAACCCAGAACGCTTCGTACGCTGCAGGGGACACTCCTACAGTTTACACCTTAATTAAAAATTTGTTTAGCCGAAAATAGTTTAAATTTTCTAGAGTGGTAAAATGTAGCCTGCTAGCGGAGGTTGATCTTCGGGTTATGCTTTTCGTTCTAAAGTTTAGAAAATTTTTTAAGTTTAGGAATGTTACGTCACTTCAACGGGAATTTGTCTTTCTATTTGGTTTTTGGTTTCTGAGTTAGAGTTTATGCGCTTTATAACAATTGGTTGTTTTGTGATTGGTTTGATTATTTCGATACATCTTTGGAAAAATGATTCGTTATACTTACCTAAGCCAGTTCCCTGGCCTACTGTAGATGGTAAAGTGTTGGAATCCAGTTTGAAATTGTTAAGTGAAGATGCTGAAACCGGGACCTCTACTTTCAAACCTATTGTCAAATATCAATTTGAACTTCGGGGTCAAATGTTAACTGCGGATACGGTTTTTCTCTTTGACAAGAAATTCGATTCTCGAAGTGATGCAATGCAAGTTGTTGAACAATTCCAGCCAGAACAGAAAATTAAGGTTTTCGTCAACCCAAAGTTGAATGATTCGATACGTTCTGTATTGGTATGGGAAGTACCAGAGCAATTAAATGGTTTGGCGGGTATCGCGGGTCTTTTGTTTGCAATTGGAGTGGGATCGCTTATCTATAACCTGATTTGGTTTTTGTGTGAGCGGCGGTTTGCGCGTTGATGAATTTCGATTTGAATCGTATTTTTCGGACCGCATCTTCCAAAGCCAACTCATAGATTTTTGAATATTGCTTAGCGCTTTTTCGCCAGGAAAAATCTCGTTGCATACCAGCGAGTTGAATTTGTTCCCAATATTTTTTATTTTGGTAGAGTTTTACGGCTTGGCTAACGGCGTGTAATAAGGCATTTCCTGTGGGTAGTTCGAAAATGATGCCGGTTGCCTTGCCCGAAGCAATCGTTTTTTTGTTTGTATCGATAACAGTATCCGCTAGGCCGCCGACACGCCGAACTATGGGTACTGTGCCATAACGTTGACTATACATCTGGTTTAATCCACATGGCTCAAATAGCGATGGCATCAAGAAAATATCTGCTCCGGCTTCGATACGATGGGACAACGTCTCGTCATATCCTTGTCGAAAACAAATTCGCTTGGGATATTTGCGGGCCCAATTTGAAAGACTTCTTTCATATTTTTTCTCACCACTCCCTAGAAAGACTATTTGTAACGGCATTTTAACTAATTGTGGGAGTGCTTCAAACAATAAATCGATTCCTTTCTGTGGGACTAACCGGCCGATTGATGCGAGTAGGGGGTCGTTAGTAGAGCGAGGTAAATTCAATTCTTGTTGTAACGCAGATTTGTTGGCTACTTTTGTTGGTAAGGTGGTTGAGTTAAAGTTTTGTGGAATATATTTATCTGTTTTTGGATTCCATGTTTCGGTGTCGATTCCGTTGAGTATTCCGTTAAGTCGATCCTTTCGGTAAGTGAGTAAACTTTCTAAACCAAATCCGAATTCTGATGATTGAATTTCTTGGGCGTATGTTGGACTGACGGTATTGCAGCGATCAGCGTATACCAACCCACCTTTGATAAAAGATACTTGATTATGGAATTCCAACGCCTTGTAATGCCAGAATTGTGGTGGAAGATTCAGTTGTTTGAATACCGAATAACCAAACAAACCTTGGTAGGCTAGGTTGTGGATGGTGAAAACAGTTGCGGGGGGACGTATTTCAAATGAAAGAAGGGCTGGGGCCAAGCCACTTTGCCAGTCGTTACAGTGAACGATATTTGGAGTCCATCCGAGTCCTACCCGGCCCATGGCAATTTCTACCACTGCTTTAGCAAAAAAAGAGAAACGGTGGGCGTTATCGGTCCATTGGATACCTTCTTGAGACAGGTAAGGGTTGCCAGGCCGTTCAAAATATTGTGGATAATCAATCAACCATATTTTGACTTCTGATGATGCTAATCGGGATTCAATTATAGAAACTTTATTGCCTTCAAGGTTGAATCTAGAGATGGATGTCCTAGAAGTGGTTTTAAGCAGTGCATCGTGGTAGGCGGGCATAACGATTCGCACTTCAGCACCGAGCTTTTGAAGAGCCCTGGGTAAGCTGGCGGAAACATCTGCCAGACCACCTGTTTTGATAAGTGGATAAATTTCACTGGTAACGAATAATATTTTAGACATCGCGATGTGATAGGCGCTCATAGGAGGTAATAGGCTTTCCTGAGCGACGGTATTTTAGGACTGATGGAATTTGAGTAGGATACCTGCGAGAGGAGGAAGCGTTAGATTTACCGAATAGGATCGATCCATCCATGGTATTGGGTCAGCCTCTACAAGACCATTTCCGACATCAGATCCACCATAATAAGTACTATCAGAGTTGATAATTTCTCTATAGCTTCCGTTTTCAGGTACACCTATTCGGTAGTTATGACGAGGAATTGGGGTGAAGTTTAGGATAACAACAATTGTTCCATGATCGCTTTTGCGAATATAACTAAGGATCGATTTTTCCGAATCATGACAATCTATCCATTCGAAACCCTGTGGGTCGAAGTCAAAATGGTGCAATGGTTTCTGCTCGGCATATACGTGATTTAAGTCGGTAACGAGAGTTTTTATACCTTGGTGCAGGGGATAGTCGAGAACATACCATTCAAGTGAATTGTCTACATTCCATTCTTCTCCTTGTGCAAATTCGCATCCCATAAACAAAAGTTTTTTACCTGGAAAGGTAAACATATAGGTGTAGAGTAACCGCAAATTGGCAAAGCGTTGCCATTCATCCCCTGGCATTTTGTTGATCAATGAGCTTTTTCCATGAACTACTTCATCATGAGAAAAGGGCAACACAAAATTTTCGGTGTAGGCGTATAACATGCCGAATGTAAGTTGATCCTGGTGAAAATGACGATGAATGGGATTTTTGCTCATATACGATAATGTGTCGTTCATCCACCCCATATTCCATTTCATACTAAAACCTAAGCCACCCGCCCATGTTGGCCGGCTGACTTGTGGCCAAGCGGTAGATTCTTCTGCGATAATTAAGGTACCTGGATGTTGGTCATGAGTGAGAGTATTCAATTCCCGAATGAAATCGACCGCTTCAAGATTTTCATTTCCACCGTATTTATTCGGAATCCATTCACCACTTTCACGTGAGTAATCAAGATATAACATAGAGGCAACAGCATCTACACGCAGACCGTCGATATGAAATTCCTCGAGCCAAAAGAGAGCATTGGACAGCAAAAAGTTTTTGACCTCTTTACGGCCAAAGTTGTATATATTTGTTCCCCAATCTTTATGTTCTCCAAGTCTGGGATCTTCATGCTCGTATAATGCACTGCCATCAAAATGTGCGAGACCGTGACCGTCTTTAGGGAAGTGTGCTGGAACCCAATCGAGAAGAACCCCAATACTGTGGCAATGGCAGTAATCCACAAAGTAGCGAAAATCATCAGCGTTACCATGCCTGCTAGTTGGTGCAAAATAACCCGTAGTCTGATATCCCCAGGAAGCATCGAGGGGATGTTCGGATATTGGTAACAATTCGATATGGGTAAACCCCGTATCGCGGATATAATCTACCAGTTGATGGGCGAGCTCACGAAAATTAAGAAAATCCCCATTTTCATCTTTTCGCCAGGAACCCAAATGGATTTCATAGATGGAAAGTGGGCTATGTAGCCAATCAGCTTTTTGTTTGTTTTGAGTCCATTTTTGATCGTGCCACCGATAAGTGTCGGGGCCGACAAGTATTGACGCAGTACTCGGTCTGATTTCGAATTGTCTTCCGAACGGGTCAGATTTCAGGACGATTTCATCGCTACGACAAGTTTTTATTTCGAATTTGTAGGGTTCTCCTAGTTGAAGTTGGGGTAAAAAGAGCTCCCAAACTCCGCTGTCTCCACGGACTCTCATGGGATGACACCGGCCATCCCACTCATTGAAGTTACCAACAACACTTACGCGTTGAGCATTCGGAGCCCAAGTTGCAAAAAGAACTCCTTCGACACCATTTACCTTACGTGCATTTGCACCGAGTATACGATATAGATGTTGATGCTTTCCGGCACTAAAAAGATCTAGGTCAAAATCCGATAATTGCGGTAAAAACCGGTACGGATCAATGATTCGGTGTTTTTTTCCTTGTTGGTCGACCCAAATCAACTGATTTTCGGAAGAAACCGTGGTTTTTGCTACACTTAGTTCAAAAAGGTCTGTCCCTGGAAATCGCAGCATCTCGGGGCCATCAGGGCCAAGAAAAATCGTTTCAGCTTTGGGGATAAATGCACGAAACAGCTCGGTATCGCCTTGGTCATGGCGGCCGAGTATAGTGAACGGATCGTGATGACGTGCTTCAATAACTTTGATCAAGTCAGGGCTTGGATGAGCCAATTTTTCTTTTTTTATTTCCTGTAACATTGGTTTCAGTTCGCGTAATCCATAGGGTTACAATGTTAGACCCATGTCGACTAATCCGCAAAGAGAGAGAATATTTTGTACCTTACCCAGCATTTATATAATGCCTAAATACAACCAGATCGAACGTCGCAGAGCATCTTCGCTTACTAAAAATACCCTAGCCTTGATTTTAGCCGGAGGTCGTGGGAGTCGTCTTAATAGTTTGACAGAATGGCGAGCAAAACCCGCTGTTCCGTTTGGTGGGAAATTTCGAATTATTGATTTTCCTTTGTCAAACTGTATTAATTCTGGAATCCGCAAAATTGGCATCTTGACGCAATACAAAGCGGACTCGTTGATTCGCCATGTTCAAAAAGGTTGGGGCTTTTTACGAGGTGAATTCGACGAATTTGTCGATTTGATGCCTGCCCAACAGCGCATGCAAGAATTATGGTATGCAGGGACAGCCGATGCGGTGTATCAAAATTTGGATATCTTACGAAGTCGAAATCCGGATCATGTGCTTATTCTAGCTGGTGACCATATTTACAAAATGGACTATGGGGCTATGCTGGCTTACCATGAGAGTCATGGTGCGGATCTCACCATTGGCTGCATCGAAGTTCCTGTTGAAGACGCTCGTGCTTTTGGAGTGATGCACGTCGATGAGAATTTGAAGGTCATCGATTTTGTGGAGAAACCCGAACATCCGCCAAGAATGCCCGGTAAGCCGGGATTCAGCCTCGCGTCAATGGGTATATATATTTTTAACCGTGATTTTCTTTTTCAGCAATTGATTACTGATTCGGATACACCCGGATCGAGTCGCGATTTCGGCAATGACATTATTCCTTCGGTGGTCAATCATGCTAGGGTTTTCGCCTATCCCTTTTTGGATTTTCAAAGTGGCCAACAGAGTTACTGGCGAGATGTAGGGACAGTAGATAGCTACTGGTCTGCTAATATGGAACTCGTAAGTGTCGATCCAAAATTAAACTTTTATGATAAAAATTGGCCTATTTGGACTTACCAAGAACAAGCCCCTCCGGCCAAATTTGTTTTCGACGATGACGAACGGCGGGGAATGGCAGTCGATTCAATAATATCGGGGGGGTGCATTATATCAGGAGCAACAGTAAGGCGTTCATTGATGTTTACCAATGTCCGAGTGAACTCTTTTGCTACATTAACGGATTCTGTGATATTACCCGATGTCAATATTGGAAGACATTCCAGAATTACCAAAGCGATAGTAGAAAAAGGATGTAATGTTCCCGAATCGACGGTAATTGGTGAAGATTTGGAAGCGGATCGGGAGCGCTTTTTTGTAAGCCCACAAGGTGTACGATTAGTAACGCCTGAATCATTGGGCCACAAAATCCATTTCGTGCGCTAATTGTCGTTATTAAAATGTAGAGTGGGCAAATAGTAGTGAAGCTTTGAACCAAACAGGGAATGGATTAAGTACGCGCCGATCCGGCATTTTACTGCATATTACCTCTTTGCCTGGTAGTTTGGGTAATGGCGATCTAGGCAATGAGGCGTACAGGTTCGTTGATTTTCTTGTCGAAACTGGTGTTTCTGTTTGGCAGATGCTTCCTTTGGGACCCACTCACCTTGATGGATCCCCCTACCAATGTTTATCAGTCCATGCTGGAAATCCGTTATTGATTAGCCTGGATTGGTTGGTAGATCGGGGGTGGTTATCACAGTTTAATTCAACGGACGCTTTAGCGCTTCCTCGTGAATATCGCTTCTCTCGCTTGCAAGAAGCTTATCAACTATTTAAGCGAAATGCTAAGAGCACTGATCGCACGGAATTTGAAGAGTTTAACCATACGCAAGCTGATTGGTTGGACAGTTATGCATGCTACATGGCACTGCGGAAGGATAATAATTGCAAGTCTTGGGAACATTGGCCGGAATCAGTACGAGACCGCCATCCCAACGCAATAAACGATGCACGTCTACGCTTGGCTGATGAAATAGAAGCTGCTAAATTCGAACAGTATATCTTTTTTAAACAATGGCAGGAACTCAAAACCTATGCTAATCAGCGAGGTGTGTTGTTATTTGGGGATATGCCTATTTTTGTATCTGGTGATAGTGATACAGTGTGGGCAAATCGGGAATATTTTTATATTCGCGAAGATGGCAAACCTGAGGTGGTTGCTGGTGTTCCGCCTGATTATTTTTCTGAAACCGGCCAACGCTGGGGGAACCCTCACTATAATTGGAAACGCCTACAATTGGATGGTTTCAGTTGGTGGATTCGGCGGGTGCGTACCCAATTACAGTTGTTCGACTGGATTCGTATCGATCATTTTCGGGGATTGGAATCGTATTGGGAAATACCAGCTGAGGAACCTACCGCGATTTCTGGGCGTTGGGTAAAAGCGCCTGGAGATGCTATGTTGCGAGCCATCTATGCAAATTTCGGAGCATTACCCTTGATTGCTGAAGACCTGGGTATAATCACACCGGAAGTTGAGGTACTACGCGATAAATTTAATTTGCCGGGAATGAAAATCTTGCACTTTGCCTTTGACGGGGGGGCATCGAATCCTTATTTGCCCCACAACCATTCCGTAAACAGTGTTGTATACACTGGTACCCATGACAATGATACAACCCTATCTTGGTTCGAGTTTCTTCCGGAACAGCAAAAATCTTATCTCTACGAATACCTGGGCAATCCGCAACAACAAATGCCTTGGGTGCTTATTCAAGTTGCAATGGCATCGGTCGCCCGCTTAGCCGTTATTCCCATGCAGGATATTTTAGAACTTGGAACGGGAGAACGGATGAATACACCAGGAACAACCGAAGGAAATTGGCAATGGCGTTTTGAATGGAATCAACTGACCGACGATAGAAAGAACCGTTTGGCTTATCTCATCAGGCTTTATGATCGGAAAAGTTGACTGAATTGGTGGTGTTTCTACTCGGCCATTCAACACCACGATAGAGTAAGCTCTCCTAACTCAAATAATGCTGCCTGAGGTTTAATTGGGTGGGTTCAAAAAAACAAATTCGGGTTTTACCTGCCTAAGGAGTGTGAAGATCCTAGGCACCATTACAATGCCCACTAGAAAAGTCAGTATGCCTAAAAATCCCAAAAGTTGGTTCGCCTTGTTGTCGGCCAGGTTAATACCGATACCATAAAAAAGGGCGGACGCAACGATAAAAACCCAGTTTAGCCAATTAACTGCCGCGAAAACTTTGCCTTTGTCTTTATCAAGAGGCCTCGCCTGAATAAAGGTCAATAGTGGTACCGAAAAGAAACCAGATGCAGTGCCCAAGCAAAACAACAGCGTACCCACTGTGGCGTAGATTGGGGTTGAAGCCAGCGGGATGATCTGAGTTCCATTCTGTGCCTCTGCCGAGGCATTTTTAATCTGGTTAAGTAGCTTAAGATCGTCAGCTGTTGGCGAATGAAGGGGAACGACAAAGAAGGCAATTAAACAAACAATTAAAACAACAAGGCCAGGTAATATTAGTCCCAGTCTTACTTTGCCTTGTGATAACTTTCCGGCGATGACGCTGCCTACGGCGATGCCAATTGATGTAATGGATACCATCATGCTGGTTTCGAAGTTGTTTAGACCTAACTGAAGGCGGCCTACTACATTAATTGCTGTTAATGCTACTCCGCCCACGAACCAAAACCAAGAGTAAATTAGCATAATACGAAACATTAATGGGTCATCGCGTAGGATGTACATAAGTGTAGGGACAACACTGACGAATGACCGTAACGAGACTTTCCTTTTCGGGTCGGCCGGTGGTTGCCGGGCAATGCCTAACGAAGTTATGGTTCCCAGTATTGCAATGGTTACCGTGACGAGTCCAGCGGCATAGAGTTTGTCGGCAAATAAATCTGCCAGCAAACCTGCGACTGCTACACCTAAAATGATTGATAGAAATGTTGTCATCTGAGTCAGACCGGTTGCAGGCGCTAGATCTTCTCCTCGAACTAATTCGGGTAGGCCTCCGTATTTAGGTGGCCCGAAAAAAGCGCTCTGTGTTCCTAATGCGAAAATTATGATTGCTAACATCCACAAATACAAAGGCGCTTCATTTGAGTTTGACGAACTATCACTCGCAATAACAAAAATGCTGACACCCGCTGTTGCAATGAAAATTTCTGCAACCTTGCATAGGGTCATCAGTCTTCCTTTGCTGTACCTATCGGCAAGGTCCCCAGCAAGACCAGAGAAAAGGAGAAATGTTATGGCGAATAGAAATTGGACAATCGCTTGAAACTCGACACCAGCAATCAAATAGCCAACGCCAAGAAGCAGTACCAATTGTTTGAAAACGTTGTCGTTAAATGCGCCAAGCGCTTGAGTCGACAGAAAACAGAGGAAAGAACGGTGTTTAAAAGATAATGGTGGTACAAACGAAATCGTCGAAGCTAATGGACTCATTGAAGGTTTTTCATGATGCGTGTTCATTAGGTGTCCTTATTTGGTAGTGTTTTGAATGACCAAACAAAACACAAATCGGTTCGTACACAGTAGTGTGGTCCCTCGGTAGGAAGTTGCGAAAAATATTCGCTAGCCATCTGGTTGACAGAATGCGATCAAAACTTTCGCACAATTCTGAATAGCTTCAAAGTTGGCGATTTCATAACCGTGGGTATTCTCGGTGGGAAAGCTCAAGCAAGATGCTCTGGGTACATGACCCGATTTCATTGATATCGAACCATCACTACCGAATTCACTCAATACTGCAAATTGGAGATCGATTGCGCACCGGCGACCAGCATCCATGATAGCCAGATTCAACTCCTCATCGTAGAGACCATAACCATCTTGCGACAAAAGAACCGGTATTCGGTCCGATTCAATGGGGTATTCAGGGGCAATGGGGCAGATTTCCAGTGCAATAAGGGAATCAATGTTATGTTGTTGAGTAAAATACTGGGCACCTATTCCACCGACCTCTTCTTTTGCGGAAGCAACGAGATAAACATTTACTGCTGGTTGAATTAGTTTTTCAGCCAATTCCAGAAGAATCGCCAGTGACGCCTTATTGTCTAGGGTATAGCTGGCGATATGGTTTCCCATACGATATGGAATCTTGCGGTGTTTTCCAACAACGATACGAGTCCCGGGGCGTATACCACAATTTAGTAATTCAGACTTAGGTCGTTTGGTTTCTACCCAGGCATTCTGCCACAGAAGTGGCTTTTCGTCTTGTTGGGCTTTTTGGGGAGATTGGTGAGAAATATGCCTAGACCCAAAGCTTAAAATACCACTAAGTACTTTTTTGTCTCCGAGTAAGTCGACTACCCCTTCACCATAAACCCAGGGGAAAGAGCCGCCTAGTTTTCCAATTTCAATTTTTCCATCGGCGCGGATCTTTGTAACGATACCACCAATTTCGTCTTTGTGTGCGGTTATGGCGATTGAACGCGTGGTATCTTTTCCTTCAATGAAAACAAAGATATTTCCTGCCAGATCCTGTACAGGATTTAAATTAAGGGTATTGAATTTTTTTGCTAATAACTGATCGATTTCAGTTTCTGCACCACTTGGCGAATGACACATTACCAATTCGGCAATCGTATTGAAAAGGCTTTCGTGAGAGATCACTCAGTTTTTACGCTTGGAGGAAACATATAAACCATCTTTAAATTCCTGAAAAAAACTAGCGACGAAAGGATGATTTACGGGTCCCGGCATCTGCGAAGGTTCAAGATTTCGTTCCGCGACATAACTTTCATAGCCGCCATTGTCGACCAGTATGTGGTACCAGGGTTGATCTTTCGGTGGACGACTGAGAGCAACTGTTTTGTACCATTCATCGCTTCCTTGAAAATGGAAGTCTACATCGACAATCACCCCCCGGTAATCGAATAGTTTGTGATGGATAATCTGTCCAATAGTGAATTGTGCTTCTTTCATTTGCTAGTACTTTCCCTCCCAAATAGCCTTAATGTCACTCTCTTTTTTGATCCCCCAAAAATCGGTCGTTTCTTTAAATTGCTTAACAAAATCGACTCCATAGATTTCACACCCACTAATGCAAAGACGAAGATAATGGTTTTGTTCTGGCGAAGTTGATAAAAAGCTATAGGGTTTGTGACCTTTCGCCATAAAAAGGTAACCAGCATAACAATCAGCCTCGTCATGATAATGTCGTATATCAACCTCTTGCAAACAATAAAACTTTTCTCGCTCTTTTAGAGCGTCAAAATCATATGCATCCATTTCAAAGCAGATGCCATTTAGAAAAGCTTGGGATGATCCTGTTTCTACATTTAGGACACATACTGCGGCGCTAGTTTGCGAGTCAAATCGATAGCTTGACGGAAGAGAAAAAGACCTACTAAAACCAAAAACCTTTGCTGGAAAAATATTTTCTACTTTGGGTACTGTCCTATTCAAAGATCGGATATTGATTAAACTCCCATAGGCAAAAATTTTAATTTTGTCTGTCATCGCGTCTACAAAAACTTAACAGGTTGACAATTTATCAGCTATTATTGTTGAATATCTTACGCTGGTTCCTACTATAGTTACATTTTCAATGCAACTATAGTAGTATCTCGGTGTCCAAAACATACCGAAGATTAGGTCGGTTTTTTTAACTACTGTGAGGTAACAATGAGACTAAATCAGGTAATGCATCAATCAGAAGCACGGGTTGTGGAAACTAATAAGGTTCTACGAAACACCTATGCGCTGCTTTCGATGACACTCCTTTTCAGCGCTATGACAGCAGGTATGGCGATGGTCATGAACTTGCCGCCAATGGGAATGATTATAACCATGGTTGGTTATTTTGGCTTACTGTTTTTAACATCAAAATTCAGTAATAGTGGCTTGGGTCTGGTCTTTGTTTTCGCTTTAACTGGTTTCATGGGATTGACTCTGGGTCCGATTATCAATATGTATCTGACCGTTTTCAGCAATGGCTCCCAACTGGTAATGACCGCCTTGGGTGGCACGGGCCTGATCTTCTTAGGCCTATCAGGCTATGCTTTAACGTCACGGAAGGATTTTAGTTTTCTTGGTGGATTTTTAATGGTTGGTATTTTGGTTGCCTTTCTAGCGGGAATCGTTGCCGTGTTCGTACCTAGCATGCCAGGTATGTCGCTGGCGGTTTCAGCTATGTTCATCCTGTTGATGTCGGGAATGATTCTTTACCAGACCAGTGAAATCATCCATGGTGGTGAAACGAATTACATCCTGGCGACGGTTTCGCTCTACGTCACCATATTTAACCTGTTTATGAGCCTCCTACACATACTTGGAGCGATGAGCGGGGACGATTAAAATACTTGTTCTTCTTCATCATCGCTCTAAATAAAAAAGCCCGGAAAATTCCGGGCTTTTTTTGTATTTGCGAATCGCTAAACCTTTGGCGGGGAGCTAGCTAGCCCATACCGTTGAGTATTAGCTTCCATCAATTATCGTTTTGCCTCCCATATACGGTTTGAGTACCTCCGGAATAGCGATTCGACCATTTTCATCTTGGTAGTTTTCCAACACCGCGATTAATGCCCGCCCCGCTGCTACACCAGAGCCATTGAGTGTATTCAACAATTCCGGTTTTTTGGTATCCGGATTGCGCCAGCGAGCTTTGAGGCGACGAGCCTGAAAGTCCCTAAAATTACTACACGAGGAGATCTCTCGATAATTATTTTGACCAGGAAGCCACACTTCGAGGTCGAAGGTTTTGGCGGAGGAAAATCCTGTGTCCCCGCTACAAAGTAACACCTTTCGATAGGGGAGCTTTAAGCTCTTTAATATTTCTTCAGCGTTTGCGGTTAATGAGTCAAGCGCCGTGTTAGATTCCTCGGGTTTTACCATTTGGACTAACTCAACTTTTTCAAACTGGTGCTGTCGGATCATACCCCGGACATCTTTTCCATATGACCCTGCCTCACTTCTGAAACAGGGCGTATGACAAACAAATTTCAAAGGCAAATTGTCAGCTTCGACTATTTCGTCTCGAACAAGGTTAGTTATCGGCACTTCCGCAGTTGGAATTAGATAAAAAAGTGGATCTGTACTAACGGCAAATAAATCTTCTTCAAATTTGGGCAATTGCCCAGTCCCCCTTAGACTCGCAGTATTTGCAAGGTATGGGACGTACATTTCGTCATAACCATGGTCCGAGGTATGAATATCGAGCATGAATTGAATTAATGCTCGTTGCAAGCGTGCTAATGAACCTTTGAGGGTTACAAAACGAGAACCGGCTAATTTAGCTCCCGTTTCAAAATCCATTTGTCCTAAACCTGT
>Ga0209992_10003162_pt1 | contig 14134 bp, 14 predicted proteins | sample 2SBtaG_2_FD_182564 | JGI IMG/M metagenome (GOLD analysis project Ga0209992, IMG submission 182564) | Deep subsurface microbial communities from Kolumbo volcano to uncover new lineages of life (NeLLi) - 2SBTROV12_ACTIVE470 metaG (SPAdes)... | ecosystem: Environmental > Aquatic > Marine >... | reverse complement strand
TTCGAGTTCGGCGGCCGTGATGTCGATGTTCACCCCCAACGCTTCGAGGAAATCGAAGCTCCCCGACGTTGACGACGCTTTTCGGTTGCCATGCTTGCAAACCGATGCCCCGGCGCCCGCGGCCACGAACGCCGCCATCGTCGACACGTTGAGAGCGTTGGTGCGACGGGTCGGTGCGCCGCCGACGCCGACAATGTCGATTGTGGTGTCGGGCAACGAGAGCGGGCTAGCCACCGCGATCATGGCGTTTTGTAGACCAACCAACTCTTCGACGGTTTCGCCTTTGATCCGGAGCCCAACAATAAACGCCGCGATCTGAGCATCGGTTGCTGCTCCATCCAAGATTTCGCCCAGCACCGCCGAGCACTGTTCGGAAGTCAGCGATTCGTGGCGGCTCAATGTCCCAAGGACGGCGGGCCAGCCACCGAGTTCAGCGATCGTGTTCATCGGCGGTACTCTAGGCGATCTGTGATTAGTGCCCTCGATCTTCCCGCGGTGCGACGCGGCGCCCTGCTGTGTCTGCTTGTCGCGACCCCGGCGGCAGTTATTTCTGCGCTACTGGCCGACAACGAGTCGGGCACCGATCAAAGCAACTGGGTCTATGTGGCGTTGCTGGCCATCGTTGCCGCGTACCTCGCCGGCGGAGCAGTGGCTGGCAAGGCAGCCCGGGAATCGCCGTTTGCCAACGGCGCCGCCGCGGCGTTCATGGCCTTCGCGGTGGTGCAAATCATCGGGATCGTGATCCGCCTCGCTCGCGGCGACGACGTTTCGCTCATCGCTCTTGCGTTCAACTCGCTACTCGCCGCTTCTATCGGCGCCGTCGGTGCCGGGTTCGGTGTTCGACGCGGCACACTAGACACCGGTGGCGGGGAGCCGACTGGATGACCGCGGCCCACTTAGGTGGGTTGAGGAAAGTCGGGGCTCCGCAGGACAGGGTGCTGGCTCGCGTCAGTCGAGGTGACTCGCAGGAAAGTGCCACAGAAAACAAACCGCCGTCGGGGTCGCTCCCGTCGGTAAGGGTGAAACGGTGCGGTAAGAGCGCACCAGCATTCCGGGCGACCGGAATGGCTAGGCAAACCCCACCCGGAGCAAGGTCACGCAGGGAGAGAGCGGTCCGCTCGTTGTCTCCCGGGTCGACTGCATAGATGGATGGTCATCCACGGCCTCACCTGCTTCCACCAGGTAAGGCCCGGACAGAACCCCGCTTACAGGTCGACTCCCCGCCACCACCTAGACCACGACGATCGCCACTTGCGTAGCCGCACTGCGACATGAGATCGACCAAGACTGGGCGTCGCGTGAGACACCGCAAGCCAAGCCTGTCATAGTTGTCGGTGCGGGTTGATGGGAGCGACCATGCGCGATGGGGACACGACAGCAGCAAGGCAACCGATCGCACCCGATGTGCTGCGATGGATCGAGCACGTGCACGAACTCGAGTATGTGCACCAGTCGGTACCGCGACGCACTGGTGCGGTCGCCATTGCGCTGGCCATGCTCGACCGAGAGTTGCCCCTCAGCTCCCGAGACATCGGGGCGTTTGGGCGAATGGGCCACGAGACGGTGCGTCGTGGCTGCGACGCGCTACAGGCTGTCGGTTTGATCGATCGTCACCGACGTCCGCTTCCGGACCGCAGGGGACCCGCGCTCACCTGACCCGTTTGCTCAGTCGTCGCGGTTGGGCCGCTGTCTACCCTTTTTCACATCGCTGCGCCGCCGTTTGGCCTCGACCCGGCGCCGCTGACTACCACGAGTCGGCTTTGTGGCCCGCCGCGCTCGCTCGACGTGACCGGCGTTTCGGACCCGGCCCCGCAGACGTTCGATGGCTATCTCGCGGTTACGCAGCTGCGAACGTTCGTCGTCACACGTAACCCGCACGACATCGCCGAGTCGCTCCTGCACTCGTCGTCGTAGCGGCTCGGGCATCGTCGGCGACTCGGCGATCCGAAACACCGCCTCGACTTTGGTGTTTGACCGATTGGCGTGTTGGCCCCCGGGACCACCCGAAGCCATGAATTTGAGTTCGATCTCGTTCTCGGGGACCATCCAGCCCCCGATCACGAGTCAAGTCGCTTCGGTAAGCGGGAAAAACTCTCGGATGTCGATCTCGAGAAACGCCGCGAGAGCGGCAACTTCTTCGGCCTTGGTTTGGGTGCGACCCAACAGCCGATCACGCATTGCTTCACGATTTACCCCTATCACCTCGGCCAGCCGCCGCTGTGACACACCCCGCTCGGCTCGCCTTTCGGTAAGGACCTCTCGAATCCGGTCCTGGGTGCGAAGCATCAAATCGCCGTACTCCGCGTTGGTGATGCAATCGTCGTGTGCTCGTTTTCCCATGTTATGTCCGCCTTTCCACCTGAAAGCAACGTAGTACGTGTGATCTCATGGCGGCGACGTAACCACACTCGGTGACGTCGCCCCGGGCCGGTTGACCCAATCAGGCCAGGACCATCGGGGGACGACCAGGGTCGAGATCCCTGAAACGGTGGGCCGAAAGGGGTCGCGCGCTCCAGCACTGCCCCAGAGGAGTCGTAGACCTTCCTGCGAGGCGACATCACGTCGTCAGAGGGAGAGAAAATGAGCCACACGTCTGAAGGGGGTGCTCCGGTGTACAACTTGAATCAACACAGAATCTCACCAGCAGCACTTCTTCAACCCAACGATCTTGTCACCCGAACTCACCGTCAGGCGACCATGGCCGCCGTCCTAAGGGATCAGCGGCTCCAGGTGACTACCGATACGACCGGAGCGACAACCGCCCGGCTCGTCCAGGCCAACATGGCCTGACCCCACAACATAAAAAATACATCCCACCCCACCACGAACCTGGCCGCCCGATTGGGCGGTCAGTTTCGGTTTTGGCGTTTGAGATGGCTTGTCTCGTTGAATGACCGCAACGACGCTCCATGCCGGCCGGTGCCAATCCGAAGGATCGAGGCCTGTTCGACAAAACAATGCCATGAGATCCCGATCGGCGCCCCCAATGCCCACGCCGCCGCGGCTTTGATGGGCGAAACGTGGCTTACGAGAACGATGTCGTGTTCGGCGGCTTGCGAAGCCAAATCATCGAGCAGCGACCAAACCCGTTGAGCGAGATCGTTGTGACTCTCGCCGTTGTCTGGCCGCCAGTCGTCGTCGGCACGCCAGGCCGACCAAGTCGAGGCCGAGACATCACTCACCGGCGTGCCCTCCAGATCGCCGTAGTCGAGCTCTATCAAGCGTTCGTCGATCTCTACCTCCGCGGAGATCGCGGCGGCGGTCTCGGTACAACGACGCAGAGGACTCGAGATGAGGCGGGCACCATTTGGAACTGCGGTAGCAATCGCCGCGGCCTGATCCCGGCCGATGTCGTCCAGGCGAGGATCGCGTCGGCCCAGCAACTCGCCGGCGGCGTTGGCTGCGGTTCGACCGTGGCGCACAACAATCAACATCAGCGAAGCCGATCCTTTGGCACACGGCCGGTAGTGAGTAGCTCGCGACGAGCTTCGGGATCCTCGAACCCGAGACGAAACCCGAGCCACACGAGCGAGCCGATCCCCACAACTTCGAGCACAATCAGCGCGCCGATGGGTCGATCGAATTCGGGGATCGGGCGGCTGGCAATACCGTCGAGGCCAGCTACCGGCCACCAGAACAACTCGGTTCGGGTCCACGCTCCGGACACAACCAAAAACACAAAGGTGCCGATCGGTACGCCCAACCAGCGCCGCCTACGGAGCCGTTGACCGACCGTTGCGGCCATGACCAGCGTCATCAACGCGACCGAACCGAGCAGCGTATGAAGGATCAGCGGCCGGCCGCTGAGAGTCTCGACAAGCGGCAGAACCCCACCCAACGCGACCCACCGGTAATCGATCGTCGGCGAGTCGAAGACGAACAGCACCACCAACACCGACGCAGCCAGGAACCAAAAGAACATGACTAGCGCACGACGATGCGTCCGCACTCCTGACAGTTGATTGGATCGGTGCCGTCAAGGTGTTTGATTCGGTCGATCTCCATCGCCGGCATCATCGATGGACAGCCGACGCAGCCGTTGGTATCGAAGCGCACCGCGGTGGCCGTACCGAACCCGCCTCGCAACTGTTCGTAGTTGCTGAGCAACTCGGGGTCGACATTTGCCGCGGCCTCGGCGCGTGCCGCGGTCACTCGCTCGAGTTCAGCGTCGATGTCTTGCTCGGCAACAGCGATCTCGGCGACCAGCGCGGTGATGCGTTGGTCGACAGCCGATCGTTCGTCCTCCAAAGCCGCCATTTGGGTACCGAGAGATTCGGCCTCCTCCATGGCCTCGAGGACCTGGTCTTCGATCCGGCTCTGTTGTTCGCGTAGACCGGCAATTTCGTGCTGCAGCGCTTCGAGATCCTTGATACCGCTGACCTCTCCGCCGTACAACTTGGCTTCGTCACGTTCGGCGCGGCCCGAAACAATAGATGCTTCGTCTTCGAGGCGGCGTTGACGGGTAGCGACCTCGACTCGGGCCCCACCGAGGGCATCGATCGCTACCTGTTGTGCGGCTTGCTCGGCGTTGGCCGCTTCGAGAAGTTGGCGTTGGTCGAGCGTGGCCCGCCGGTGGGTCAGCCGTCGGACCTCGACATCGTGGCTCTGAACTTCCAACAAAGATTCAACAGACATCAAGGCCCAGTCGACGTAGTAGGCGGAGGGATGCTCGTCGTTGTAGTCGAATTTGAGCCCGTTGTCGTTGTTGTGGCCAGTGTTGTTGTGGTGGTCGTGGTTGTAGTGGTGGTGGTGGGCGGCTCGCAACCGTCGGTCTTGCCGTTTCCGTCGGCATCAATCGGGGTGTACAGCAGCGGACAATCGGCAATGCCTTTGTCGAACTCGAACTCGGTGCTGTCAGGGTTGCAATAGTCTCCAATACCGTCCTCGTCAGTGTCGACCTCGGCCAACTCGTCGCCGCAAAGGCTCTCGACCACTTCGTTGTAATCGTCCTCTTCCTGGTCGGTACGAATCCGGATACCGCCCCGTGTCCCCTCCGGCTTGGTGAAATCGAGCACCGGGCGACCCTCGTGATACGAAGTGTTGAACGCCCCCCAAATCAGGGCCGGCAACGATCCACCCGTCACACTGCCAATCCCCATCTTGCCGCGATCGACACGACGCATCGGAATCTGCTCGTCGGGGTTGCCCATCCACACCGCGGTGGCGAGATACGGGGTGAACCCCACGAACCACGCATCGGCAAAGTTCTGTGCGGTGCCGGTCTTGCCGGCCGCGGGCTGGTCCGGGAGCCGAGCACGAGTACCAGTGCCACCACGAACATTTGCCGCCAACACGTTGGTGACAAGTCGAGCGCTCTGGACCGATATCGCTCGCTGCGGGCTCGGAGAGTTGGAGAACAACACATTTCCGTCGCGGTCTTCGACACGATCGATGAATATCGGATCGACCTGTTGACCGTCGTTGGCAAACGTGGCGTAGGCCGTGGCCATATCGATGGGCGTGATGTCTTTGGGACCGAGCGGCATCGAGATTGGGAGATCAGACAAATCGGTGGTGATTCCGAGGCTGCGCGCCGTGTCGGCCACGTTGGATAATCCCACGATTGTCCCCAGCCGCACATAGGCGCAGTTCGACGAGGCCAACGTTTGGGACCTGATCGAAGCGACTACGCCGGTGTTGGGTCCGCCGAAATTGTTGGCCCGGTACGGATTGGGAAAACCACCAGGATTGTTGAACTCGCAGGTGCCGATCCCGTTGAGTTGATCGGCCGGAACAAAACCCTTCTCCATTGCCGCGGCCAGCACGAAAGGCTTGAACGACGAGCCGGTTGGCCGGCCCTTTTGAGTGGCGATATTGAACTCGAACGTGTCGAAACCTGGTCCGCCAACCAGCGCCCGAACCTTGCCGGTGCCCGGTTCGACCGATGCCAGCGCCGCGGTGAAAGCTCGTTCGTCGTCGGGCAAGTATTGAGCGATAGCGGCCTCGGCGGCAGCTTGGGCCCCGGGGTCGTAGGTCGTGAAGATTCGCAGACCCCCGCCAAATAGTTGTTCGGAACGTTCGGCATATGTCGACCCGAGCCGAGGGTCATCGAGTAGCTGACGGCGCACCTCTTCGATGAAGTAGTTGGTGGGCACCCATTCGGCGGCCTGCGTGCGGATGGTTGGCAGCGGCAAATCGACGAACTGCTCGAACTCGGTTTCGTCCAGATGTCCCGTGGCCACGAGACGGTGAAGAGCAACTGCTCGTCGGTCCTTGGCCGCGTCGGGGTGACGGGTTGGGTCGAAGCGGGTCGGGTTAGAGATCAGCCCGGCCAGCATCGCGGCTTGGGGCCAACTCAAGAACCGCGCTTCGGTGTCAAAATACACCTCTGACGCGGCCCGGATCCCGTAGGCGCCAGACCCGAAGTAGACCGTGTTCAGGTAGGCCTCGAGTATCTCTTCTTTTGTCATCTGACGTTCGAGACGTATCGCCATGGCCGCCTCGGGGATTTTCCGATCGAGATCTTTCTTGTCGCCAATCACCGCGTTCTTGATCAGCTGTTGGGTGATCGTCGATCCGCCTTGCTGCACACCGCCGGCGTTGACGTTTTCGACGAACGCTCGTCCGATGGCCTTGGCGTCGACGCCGTTGTGCTTGTAAAAGCCTTCGTCCTCAACGGCGAGCAACGCGTCGATCATCGTGTGGTTGATATTGTCGAGTTTGACCAGCTCACGGTTTTGCACGTCGTAGAGCACGTCGAATTCGGCACCGTTGGTGTCGTAAACAATCGAACGCAATGCCAGTTCGTCGAGGTCTATCTCGACGCTGGCCGACGAGTTGGCGGCGATGATCTCGGAGAACCGCGGGGCCAAAGCGGCGAAAGTGAAGGCGAAAGCCAGTCCTCCCCCGATCAAAATCGCGGCAAGCCGCGCCAGTCCGACTATCGCACGCACACCGTGCACGGTAGCGCCGAACCGCCCTCCGGCCGCCGCGCCCCGTTGCCGCAATTGGGCCGTGGTCATGGCACGATCTCCCTGTGACCAAATTCGCCATAGTCGGAGCGAGCCGAGGAGCAACGCTGCACGCCGATGCCATCTTGCGCACACCGGGAGCCGATCTGGTGGGCGTTGGTGGTCGACCCGGTTCGGCGGAGCTTCTGGCTGAGGTTGCCGAGGTACCGGACCTCTCGATGGCCGAGTTGGTGGCCCACGCCGACGTCATGGTCGTTGCGGTGCCTCCCGCAGAACTCGCCGGGGTGACCCAGCAACTGGCCTCGCTTCGAGGCGAGCTAAAGGCCGCCCTGATCGAGATGCCGATCATCCACGAAATCTCGGCTCTGCCCTTCGCGACCATGACGGCGTCCAACTTCTTGTACGCGCCGCTTGCCCGACGAGCGCTCAGCGCCATAACTCACCTCGACGCCCCTCATCACGTACAGATCCGCATAACTCAACCGGAACCGACTTGGGGGGCTCACGGCCAACCCGGATTCGGAGGGCCAGCCCTCGACCCTGGCGGCCGTCTCGTCACACTGTTGGCCGTCGCCGCGGGCGAGCCGATCATCAACGCGACCGTCACCAACCGCGGCACCAACCCCACCACCGAAACAGTCACCTTTGGTCTGGCGTCGGGTCGCGAAGCGTCGATCAAGTCAACGTGGCAGCCAGGAGCAGCGCGCACCGAGCTCGAAGTCGCCGACCGCTCAGGGGTCGTAAGCCTCGCTTTTGATCCGCTACCTACTCTGGCGATCGACGGCCACGAGGTTGAGAACGTCGACGACGACCCGCTCGTGGCCATGGGTTTCGTGCCCCAGATAGAACGGATCATGCAGGTGGCCAACGGCCGCGCCAAACCTTGGCCCGACATAGACGTCGGCGAGGCCCTCGGCCAAATGATGTACGCGGCCGTCAACGAACGGCCCCGTTTTACCGAACCGACCGATTCCTGACTACGCTCCGTGCTGGCTGAGGAGTCTGAATGGGTCGAATTCTTGTTGTTCGCGCTATCGCGCTCGTGGTGACGCTAACGCTGGGCGCTTCGGCGTGCGGCGGAGGCGACTCAACCGACGCGGCGGTGACGCTGCGAACCGCGGGCGACATCGCCGCCGACGCCAGCTCGGTGACTAGCCCCAGCCCCACCACCGTTGCTCCAGCGGCCGCCGGGGCCAGCGAAACCGACCAGGCCGCGGTTACCGAGACCTCGACCTCCACCACCTTGCCCCAACAAGAACAGACCCCAGCCGAAGAGTTCTTTGAAGCAGTCGGGATATTCACCAGCTGTCTGGACGCCGACGGTTACGAGTTCATGGGATTGCCGGACGAAGCAGCGGGCCCCGACGCTCCCCAAAACGCGCCGGCCTACCTCACCGCGCTTCAGCAGTGCGCTACTCGCAGCGACATCCTCAACAAGATGCAAGCGGCTGACGACGCCCGCGGCGAGTTCAGTCCCGAAGAGATCGAAACCCAGAACCGTGGCTATCTGCAGTTCCGCGACTGCATGGTCGGGCGGGGCTGGGGTATTCCCGAACCAACGCCGAACGAGGACGGCCTGTTGTTTGCCGGCTTCCAGCAGGCCACCACCTGGACCGCTCCCGATGGCGAAACGATCTCCTCGACCGACGACACCAGCGAATGCCTCGCAGCCGTCGACGTTGCTCCGGCGGATGGCTGACATGAAGCTGAGCCGTGGACAAACCATGGGTGCCATCTTGGTTCTGGCGCTAATCGCCGGACTTGTCGCGGTATGGCAGACCACCGGCGACGACGGCGAAACCGCGGCCCCCCGAGAGATCCTCACCGCCGCCGTCGACCGTCAAACGTTGCGCGACGAACTCACCCTCAATGGCGAACTACGCCGCGACGAACTGCAAACCATCAACTCGCCCTTCGACGGCCGAGTCAGTCAGGTCGGTATCGAAGACGGTGACGAGATCTCGCCCGGCGACGTGATCTTGTCGCTCGACGGCCGACCCGCGGTCGCTGCCAACGGCGACTTTTCCTTCTACCGCCAGCTCGATGTGGGGTCCGACGGCCCCGACGTTTTGCAGCTCGAACGGATCTTGTCGGAGTCCGGCTACGACCCGGGCGCCGTCGACCGGCTCTACACCGAAGCCACCCGCTCGGCGCTTCGGAATTGGCAAATCGCGTACGGGTACGGCGGCGCCAATCCCGAACCCGACGAGACAGTCATCGTGACCCTCACACCAGGCAACGGCTACACCGTCGGAAACCTCGACACCCAGGCCATCCGAATCGGCCCCTCGGTTCCGGGATCGTTCCCTCAAGACACCGCTCGGGTTGTAACCGGCGCCGGAGCAATGCTGTTTCCGCTGCAAGCAGCCACCGTGCCAGCCATCGGCGTGCAAGACACGGCGTTGACAATCAACGAGGGCGACTCGCTAAGCGTTGTACTCACCGCCAACCCGGCCCCGGTGGCCGACACCCAAATCAACTTCACGTTCGGCGGCGATGCCACCGGGGGCGACCAGGCCGATATCGACAACCCCAACATCGACGTCGATTTCCTCAACGACCCGCTCGAGAACTCCCCGATTGTTTGGCCCGCCGGCGCCACCAGCCACACCCTCACCTTGCAGACATTCGCTGACGATGTCGACGAAACCAACGAAGAGTGGACCATCACCGTCGCGCCCGAGCAGGTAATCGGAAACGGCATCAACTACGACCCGGCCCCGCTCAACACCCTCACCGTTACGATCAACGACACCACCCCCGACCAGGTGCCGGTTATCTCGCTCAACGTCAAAGGCAATAACGACACCATCAACGAGGGCGACGGAGCGATCTTCACGATCACCGCCGACGCCGATCTCGGTCAAGACCTAGAGGTGCGCTACAGCATCGGGGGAACAGCCACCGAAACCGACGATTACGACACCCAACCAACCGACCCGACTTTTGTGTTTCCCGCTGGCCAGGACCGTTTCGATCTCGCTATCAACACGGTCCAGGACAACGACATCGAACGACCAGAGACAATGATCATGAGTCTCGTCGCCGCCAACGACCCCAACAACAACTACGCACTCGGCTCGGCGGTCACCGGCACGGTCACGATCGATGACGAAGACGAGCCCGAGCTCACGATCGTAAGCCGCGAAACAACGGTGGGCGAAGGGGGCACCGTCGCGGTCACGATTCGGGCCGACGAAGCCCCCAGCAAAGACATCTCGGTCGATTATCAAGTCGGCGGTACCGCAACCATGGGTCTCGACTACGGGGTCCTCACCGGCACTCTGACGTTCCCGGCGGGGCGCACGTCGGTCGACATACTGGTCCAAACTCTCGATGACGACGTGGTGTTCTTTCCTTCCGACATGATCATTGCCGACTGGCCCGCTCGGGTCGGCACGGTGTTTGTCGACGAGGGCGAAACGGTGCAGTTGGGGCGCGAACTGCTAAACCTCACCGAGCCGCAGTTCACCATCACTCTTTTCGCCAACCCTACCGATCGTTCCGAGCTGGTGTTGGGCCAAGTGGTGACGGTCGAGATCGAAGCCGGCAATCAAACGTCTGAGGGCCACATCGTCGAACTCGATGATGCGGCCATTATCACCGATGCCGGCAGCGAGCGTTACGAAGGCGTTGTCGAAGTCAGCGGGCAACTCGCGGCCGTCGACGGCGCCAGCGTCTCGATCAAGGTCGTGCTCGACGAGCGTGTCGACGCCATGGTGGTGCCGAGAGCAGCGATCTTCCAGGACGCCACCGGCAATCCCGTCGTTCGAGTAATCGACCCAACCACGCTGGCCCAGTCCGAAGTAGCTATCGAGACCGGCCTCCAAGAGGGGTCGTTCACCGAAGTGCTCAGCGGGCTCACCGGGAACGAGACCATCGTCGTCGACGTCACTGGCGGATGAGTCAACCGCCGCTTCTCGAACTCGATGCCGTTTCGCGCATCTACGGCACCGAGGTGTTGGTCTACGCGCTCAACGAAGTGTCACTCACGATCGACACCGGCGAGTTCGTGTCGATCGTCGGCCCATCAGGCAGCGGCAAGTCCACCATGCTCGGCCTGCTCGGCCTGTTGGATTTGCCGTCCCAGGGGGTCATGAGGGTGACCGGTAAGGCCGTTCACGAGCTGGGCGATCACGAGCGGTCGCGACTACGCGGCGATGTCGTCGGCTTCATCTTCCAGCAATTTCATCTGATACCTCACCTTGACGCCAGGCGGAATGTCGAGACCGCGCTGCTGTATCGCAACCTGTCGCCGCGCGATCGCAAGCGCAAGGCCATGGAGGCCCTCGACGTGGTCGGGTTGGCCCCTCGACACGAACACCGACCGGTCCAGATGTCGGGCGGCGAACAACAGAGGTGCGCCATCGCCCGAGCCATCGTGACCGACCCTCAGTTGCTGCTCGCCGACGAACCAACCGGTGCGCTCGACTCGACCAATGCCGCCAACGTCATGGATATCTTCGCCGATCTAAACAACGGCACCCGGTCGATCGCCATCGTCACCCACGATCCCGCGGTTGCCGCGTCGGCTGATCGTCGCATTTCGATGCGCGACGGCCGCATCGTTGCTGACGAAAAACTGCAACATGGCGAAGCCATCACCTCCTTCGGCGGAACCCTCGGGAGTTCGCACTGATGCGCAGCGTCAGAGATCTCGTAGGCGTGGCGGTAAGTGGCCTTACGTCGCGATGGAGCCGCACCCTTTTGATCATGCTCGGCCCGATCATCGGGGTGAGCGCGATCGTTGCGGCGGTCGGTTTGACCGAATCGGCCAAAGGCGACCTGCAACAGACGTTGGCCGCGCTCGGCGACAACCTCATCAAGGTCGAAGCGTCGGGCTCGTTCGGCGCAACCGACCCGACCTTTTCCGAGGACGTGGTCGCGCGGGTGAACCGACTGTCGACAGTCGAGGGATCAACAGCGTTGCTGTCGGTGACTGGCGTCATCACCACGCCGTACGAAGCAGCGGCCGACTATTACACGGCCTTTCCGACCCCTGTCCTCACCGCCGACGAACACTTTCTCGACGTGATGAACGTCGAACTGGTCTCGGGTCGCTGGCTGAACAGTTTCGACTCGTCCACCGCGGCACGCAGCGCGGTGGTCGGGATCGGCTTGGCTGACGAGTTCGGGTTCCGCGAGGGCAATCGCACGATCAGGCTGAACAACCTCGACTACGGCGTTGTCGGCGTTGTCGAGCGTTACCCACTCGACAACGTGTTCGACAACGCAGTCATCATCCCGACATCGACCGCTGACGCGGATTTCGACGTCGGACTCGAACCCAACACTTTGTACGTGCGCTCGGACCCCGCCTCCACGCTCGCCACCGAAGACGCCCTGCCCGTAGCGATCAACCTTGGGGGCGACGGCGAAGCCACCACATTGGTGCTCAGCGACGCTCTAGAAGCCGAAGCGGCCGCCGACAGCACGCTGCAAATCATTGTCGCCGCCATGGGTTTGCTGGCCCTGATCGTCGGTGGGGTGGGTATCGCCAACGTAATGTCGATCTCGGTTATCCAACGGTCGGCCGAGATCGGCATCAGGCGCGCTTTGGGGCACGGTCGTTCGCTGATTGCTTGGCAGTTCTTGCTCGAATCGGTGGCCGTCGGCCTAATGGGCGGGCTGGCCGGTGCCGCGGTCGGAGTTGGCATCGTGATCTACGCCTCTCGTATCGCCGGCTGGGTTCACGTGCTGGCGCCCGAACTCGACCTCTTCGGCGTCACTTTGCCCGCGCATTATCTCGGGATGCCCACCCTCTATCTCATCGGGGTGGGTGCGGCATTGTTGACCTCGGTGATCGCGGGGTTGTATCCAAGTGTCAAGGCCGCCCAACTAGAACCGCTCGAGACGCTCCGTCTCGGCTGAGTCGCGGCACCCGCGCGCTCAGAGCTTGGTGTGATCCCAACTCACGATCGAGTCGGGATCAACCACCACCGCGGTGCGTTTGGCCGCCATATGTTCGGCCGCCTGGGAAAGCAACTCTTCGGGGATGTCGGGCTGATTACGTTTGAGTACAGCCAGAGCCAGCGGATGTACGTCCTGAGGTGATCTGTAGAGACGGGCGGTGCCCTTGATCATCACGCCCCGCAGTGTCTCGTACGTGTCGCCATCTTCGACCAAGACCGTGATGCGAGGATCGCGTTCGAGGTTCCTGATCTTTTGACTCTTCGTGTAGGTCTCGAACACGATGTGGCCGTCTGTTCTGGCGAACCACAGCGTCGACAAGTGAGGGCTGCCGTCGGAGCTGATTGTTGCCACTTGAAGGCTCCGGCACGACTCGATGAACGAGTCGATTTCGGCATCGGTCATGCGGATCTTGTCTCGGCGATTGCTGCTCATCGCGCTCCCTTGTGGCTCGGCCCAACGCTAGGCGAAGACGCTACGTCAGGTCCGCCACTGCCGGAGTGCGCTTGAGACGGTCCGATACCACGCGAGCGGTGCCGCCCAGCCCCAGCAACAAGAACCCGGCCGCGAGGAGTCCGGTGACGGTCCGGCCGGTGAAGGCCAAAGCTTCGGTGGAAGTCTCGACCGGCGACGACAACACGACGGTCGGAACTATCAGACCGGCATCCCAACTCAGGTCCTTTTGGCCCGAAGCAAGAACGGTCAAGATCGTCAGACCGGTAACCGCGTCGACATCGCTATCGGTGACATCACCGGCCACAGCATCGTGGTTCGTCAGCATGAGACCGGCGGGAACTATCACCTCGATCTGATACTTGCCAGGCCGCAACCCCTCGAAGCTGTAGCGACCATCCGAATCGGTGACCTGCGTCGCTACAACCACACCGACCTCGTCGTGGAGCGCAACCGTGACGCCGGCTACGCCCACTTCGGTCTCGTCTTGGAATCCATCCTGGTTGGCGTCTAGCCACACCAAATTGCCGATCGACGCAGGTTCGTAAATCCCGGCATCGACGTCGATCGCCGGATTGCCGCTGCGGATTACGAGCGGCTCGCTCAGACCGGTGGCGTCCACGTCGCTATCGAGACTCTCGTCGCCGGAATTGGGCGCCGAGAATGCATGGGTGTCCGGAGCGCCAACCGTCACTCGGTACTCGCCCGGGGCAAGATCGGTGAATACATAACGGCCGTCGTCTCCCGTCTCGGTACGAGACAGTTCGGTACCATCAGCGCCGAGCAGCACCACGCTGACCGCGGCCACGCCGAGTTCGTCTTCGTCCTGTAGCCCGTTGGCGTTGGCGTCGAACCACACC
>Ga0209992_10003160_pt1 | contig 14136 bp, 13 predicted proteins | sample 2SBtaG_2_FD_182564 | JGI IMG/M metagenome (GOLD analysis project Ga0209992, IMG submission 182564) | Deep subsurface microbial communities from Kolumbo volcano to uncover new lineages of life (NeLLi) - 2SBTROV12_ACTIVE470 metaG (SPAdes)... | ecosystem: Environmental > Aquatic > Marine >... | reverse complement strand
TAATAGAGGCTAAAACCAAAAAGGGTTTGGAGTATTTTGCCTCCAAACCCTTTCTGTTTTGGTAGCGGGGGCCAGATTTGAACTGACGACCTTTGGGTTATGAGCCCAACGAGCTACCAGGCTGCTCCACCCCGCATCGGTATCCTGTTTATTCACCACTAATACTCAGAAGAGAATGCCTTTTCAAGTTGAGGATGGCATCGCAATGCGAGTGGTCGAAAATTGGTCCTCAGCTTGTATATTAAGGATCTGCGCAAAAACTTGAAGAAAAAAACAGGCTCCGGAAGGGAAACTTCCCTTAGCAGAGCCTGAGAAAAATGGAACTAGAGATTCGCGTTTTTGCGATCTGGGTTGCGGAAAAGAGAGGTCTCGTTGCTTAGTTCATCTAAAGCTGGAAATGTATCATCTGGATGAATCTTCTTAGCTTTTTCCAATAGTTCTTCTTCGGTTTCTTTATTGTCTTCATTTGGGATACAACAATCTACAGGACAAACTTCCTGACAGGCCTCTTCACCATGAAACCCAACACATTCCGTGCAAAGGTCATCTTCTATTTCGTAAAAATCCTCACCTTCGCTGATTGCTGTATTAGGACATTCCGGCTCACATACTCCACAGTTGATACATTCGTCAGTGATTAATGTAGACATCTCATTTTCCTTCTAATTAGTTAATGGTAAAAATATTTATTATATAAAATTAAAGAATTAATTTTCTTAGTTTATTCGAAAGCTCTATTTTTTGCGAGCCTTGTAAGGTTTTCTAAAGTATAGTCAATTACAGAGCAAGTCAAGAAAATTATTAAGATCCCCCCTAAAATGAATATTCACCTCTAAATATGTCATAAACCTATTAATTATGAAAGACTTTGGTAAAAAATCGTTTTTCAAAATAGTATCTGTTTTTAAAATGTTTTGAAAATTATTTTTTCGCCTTTTTAGCCTTTCTATTTGATATTATTTATTCATGTTTTTAAAAAAGGTTCTGTTATATATCCCTACCATTCTGATTCTTTTTCTTATCCAATCTTTTTTTTGGGTGCCTACCTACGATAAACAGGCGACTGGAAACCCTACAAGGTTGGTTAAATATGTTCAAGGTTCCGGAGGTGATGCTCAAATATTGAATCCAATTCTAAGCGCAGATACGACAAGTAGCAATATTAACGACCTTGTATTTGACGGCCTTATTGATCTTGACAAAGACCTAAAATTTCGTCCTCGGCTTGCAAAATCGTGGACGCAATATGAGGAGGCCTATTTAGCGATTAATACATCCTGGGTTTTATCTGGAGGGAAACGCGAAAAAGAAAACGGTAACTGGCCTGAAATGCTAATAAAAGCTTTATCCCATGATAAAGAATGGAGTGAAAACCTTCGCAGCATAGAAGTCATCAACGAAAAGACGATCGAAGGCAAAATTGGAAAAATTGGTTATACACTTAAACAACCTGCCAAGCTGAAATTCACACTTACGAACATCAATCAAGATTTTTTTAAACCGATTAAGAAATTTCTTGGTGACGATTATTTTAATAAATTCCCCTATAGAAAGTTTATTGAAGCAAAAGACTCAAACCAACAAAGGGAACTCGAAAAACAATATGAAAAAATCTTGCAGGTGACCGAGCATAATCCCGTCATCGTTTTTGATCTAAGAAAAGATGCTGTTTTTCACGACGGACACCCCTTTGATTCTGGAGATGTTTTATTCACCTATAACTCCATCATAAACCCGAAAGGCACGTCTCCGAGGAAGTCCGATTATGAACCCGTTAAAGCCGTAAACGTACTTGGACCTCATCGAATAAAATTTACATACAAGCGGCTATTTTCGCCTGCTTTCGGCTCCTGGGCCATGGGTATTTTGCCGGAGCATATCCTAAATGAAAACAAACTAAAACAAGAAGCAAAGAAGAGGGGACGCGATCCCGAAAAATTCATTATGCGAGATAGCAATTTTGGCAGAAATCCAATCGGCACCGGGCCTTTCAAATTTATGGAGTGGAAATCAGACGAAGTAATACGTCTAATACGAAATGAACATTATTGGGATGGGGCACCGGAATATGAAGAATACGTAATGCGTATCATCCCGGATTCGCTAACCCAAGAAATGGAATTTTATGCTGGCGCGATAGACAACTATTCTGTGCAACCACATCAGGTATCTAGGTTTTCGAAAGAAAATAAATACCAAAGCTTTTCAAGTATAGGCTATTTTTACTCCTACATAGGTTATAACATTCGTAATCCGCTTTTTAAAGATATCGAAATACGCACTGCCCTCGGAATGGCAATTGATATTGACCCTATAATAAAATATGTCCTTTATGGTGAAGGTGAGAGGGTGACAGGACCATATCCTAAAATTACCGAGTGGTATGATCCTGATGTTAAGCCATTGCCTTACAACCCTGAAGCCGCAATAAAAATTTTAAACTCCAAAGGCTGGAAGAAAAATTCTGATGGATGGCTGGAAAAGGATGGCAAGATTTTTGAGTTTAATTTTATAACTAATAGCGGAAACCTTATTCGTAAAAATATTTTAACGATAGTGCAAGAGAGTTGGCGAAAAATAGGGGTTAAATCCAACACACAATTATTCGAATGGGCTGTGTTTTTGAAAGATTTTGTCAATACACTAAAATATGATGCGTTGGTTTTAGGTTGGAGTATGGGCATCGACCCCGACCTTTATCAAATATGGCATTCCAGTCAAGCGGGACCTAAGCAACTAAACTTTGTGGGTTATAAAAATACTGAAGCGGACCGTCTTATTACCCGCATACGTAAAGAATACGATAGATTAAAACAGGTAAAAATGGCTAGAGAACTGCATAGAATTATTGCACGAGATCAACCCTATACCTTTTTGTACGTGACCAAATCGACACAAGTACTTGATAAAAAAATTATGATTGTTGAAAAAGAAGGAAATAAAAAAGAAAGGTACTCTAAGATTTATCCCACCAAAGATGGGCGCATCAAGTATTATTTTAATCAGTGGAAAAAGTTACCTTCTATGCCGTTTTTAAGTGAAAATAACTAAAGTTAAAATTGGATAACTAAAAAGTTATCTTAAAAATACCCTTGATTTTAAATTAATAATTATACTATAAACAATTGAAAATAAAGTAATAAATTTTATATATAGAAAATTTTTGGTGAAGTGCGGCTCTATAGCTATCTTTATAGTAGGCATAATTATATTTTTATTTTTTTCCATATTGTATAGTTGTGCATGGAAGAAAAATGAAGCAAAGGCTTTGATTATTAAGTAGATTTGTTTATACTGTTTTATCTTAAAAACCTTTCTATTTGAGATTTATTATGAGTATTGACGATAAAGAGTTGGAAGATTTTATGCCTGCCTTGACGCTGGAGTGGACCGATGAGGCCCAGACCCGTATGAAAAATGTACCATTTTTCGTCCGTAAAAGCGTTGTCCGAGGAATCGAACAATATGCAAAGGATAAGAGCCTTGCATTGATCGATGAAGATGTAGTTTCGCGTGCCAGGCAAGAAAGGGAAGGAGCTGCTATGGAAGCTGCTAAGCAAAAACGTGCGGCAGAGCAGTTAGCTTCTAATGGAGAAGCCCCAACACGACGTCAATATATTAGCTTCACTTTTTATAAACTGGATCCAGATTATCGTCGTCTTCCAAAAGATGAACGTGACAAAGGGATACAGGAATTTATTGATGTTTTGGAAGAGTATGATAATTCTTCGGATATGATTCTTCTCTGCTATTCCATGATTGGACTGCGCGGAGATACTGATATCATGACCTGGAGAATTTGCTACAGCATGGAAGAGTTCCAGACCATGACCACACGGTTACTGCAAACAGGGCTGGGTAGGTACTTGAATGTATCCCATTCATATCTTTCTATGACTAAACGATCTATGTATATGGACTTTTTAAATCCTGAACATGAAGAAGATCGTACTCACATTATCCCGGGAAAGGCCAAATATCTTTTTATCTATCCCATGGTTAAAACTCGCGAATGGTATCTGCTGACGCAATTCACCCGGCAGGGAATCATGGACGAGCATATTTTTGTCGGTAATAAATATCCTTCTGTTAAATTGAACACGAGTTACTGCTTCGGTATAGACGATTACGAGTTTGTGGTTGCTTTCGAAACAGATTCCCCGGACGATTTTCTTGACCTAGTTCAGGAGTTACGCGAAACGGAAGGCAGTCGATATATTAAAGAAGATACTCCGATATTCAGTTGTGTTGCAATGTCTATCGAAGACGCGGTGAAAAGCCTGGGTTGTTAACGGGCAGAACACCTCGTCTAGTTGATCAACCCTAAAAAACCCCGAATTTTCCTTTCAAAGCTTTATAAATCCAGGTTTATGGGCCCACCTATGGATTACTCTTTATATTAGCTTTAAAATAATATCATAAGCTATACCTTTAAATACTCTGGGTATATGTGGAATGAAAAAATCTAAAATAGTTGTCATTGAAGACGAAGTCGACATTCTCGAGGTGATTAATTACAACCTTTCGAAAGAAGGTTTTGATGTCTGTTCTGCCTTGGATGGTGAAGAAGGTTTGGCTTTGATAAAAAAAGAAGTCCCAGATTTAGTTCTTTTAGACCTGATGTTGCCGGGACTGGATGGAATTGAAATCTGCCGCAAATTAAAAACTGACTATTCAACCCGTTCCATTCCTATCATCATGGTTACAGCAAAAGGTGAGGAAAGTGATATTGTTCTGGGTCTTGGAATGGGTGCTGATGACTATATGGTGAAACCCTTTCGTCCTAGAGAACTCATGGCCCGCATAAGATCGGTTTTGCGTCGTGGCGATTTCATTGAAGAGGGTGAAGGTCTGGTTTCGATAGATGAACTGGTCATTGATATTAACCGCCATGAGGTAAAGTTAGAAGGAAAAAAAATTGTCCTAACCGCGATGGAATTTAAACTTTTACATTTTCTTGCTTCACATCCAGGTCAAGTATTTACAAGGGAAAACTTATTAAACCATGTATCTTCCGATGATACTTTTATCATCGACCGCAATATTGATGTTCATATTCGTTCTATCCGCAAAAAACTAAATAAACATCGAGAACTCATTGAAACCATCCATCGTGTCGGTTATCGATTTCGAGATAAGGATCAGTAATGCTTCGCTCTCGAATTTTATGGAAACTGTTCACTGGCTATGTGATTCTAATATTGCTCTCCACTACTATCGTTGGCTTTCTTGTCTCTAAACATATCCAAAAAGAAGCTCTGATTGAAATTGAGCGGTCTCTCGATGTTCGCGCTACCCTATTAAGGGGGTTGGCTCTCGAAATGTTTTTGATTTCTACTGATAAAAAAGTTCAAGAACGTATAAAAAGTCTTGGAGAGAAAACAAATACCCGGCTTACCATAATAAAGCTGGATGGCGTGGTACTTGCTGATTCGCAAGAAGACCCGAAAACCATGGATAACCACGCCAGTCGCCCTGAACTTCTAGCAGCAAAGTCTCATGGTCATGGTATGACCACCCGGTTTAGCAATACGATGGGCAAAAAGATGATGTATTACGCTCGTACAGTAGAAATGGAGGGTGATTTGCTGGGATATGTGCGAACTTCTTTGCCTCTTTCTGCCATTGACGAGCGACTTTCCCGTATTCACGCACTTGTAATTTTTTCTATCAGTATCTCTGTATTTGTGGCATTGCTGTTGGGATTTTTTGTGGCAAGGGGTTTTGCGAAACCTTTAACAGCTATGACCACTATCGCCGAATCTATATCTGATGGCAATTATGATCAACGTGTGGCTATAGACAGAAAAGATGAAATTGGTTCTCTGGCTAAGACTCTCAATAAAATGGCACGGAGTTCTCGTGAACGGTTAGAGACGATTGCCTTAGATAAGAATAAGTTGCTGGCTATAATATCGGGGATGGTGGAAGGAGTGGTGGCTATTGATAAAAACGAAAATATTATTCATTTGAACGAAGCGGCAAGAATGATACTTGGCATTTCACCTGATAAAGATATTCATCGACGAATATGGGAGGCGACGGACTCAAGCGAGTTTTGTCAGATTTTTTCTGTAGCATTGAATGAAGAAACGGAAATTAGAAAGAAGTTGAAAATTGTTACTAGTTCAACCGACCAAAATGTTGAAGTTCATGCTTCGCCATTTCGCGATGCATCGGGCGAGTTAGTTGGTGTTGTTGCTGTATTACATGATGTATCTGAACTGGAACGTTTGGAAACCATCCGGCAGGATTTCGTAGCCAATGTTTCTCATGAACTAAAAACTCCTATCACTGCAATTAGGGGTTTGGTTGAAACAATGGTTGAAGATGAAGAAATGTCTGCAGAAAATCATCGCAGTTTTTTAAAGAAGACAATGAACCAAACAATTCGTCTTTCAAATATAGTTGCGGACCTTCTCTCGCTTTCGCGGTTAGAATCAGCTGGAATGGATTTAGTAAAAGAGCCTATTGATTTGAGAGAGGTAGTCAATGGATCTTTGGCGGCCCTTCTTCCAGTGAGTGAGGATAAAGGAATTCCTATTGAAACTGATATTTCAGACGAAGCTATGGAAATTCTTGGGGACTGGGAAGCACTTTTTCAATCCGTTAACAACCTCATTGATAATGCTATTAAATATAACTCAAAAAAAGGTAAGGTATGGCTGAGTCTGCATAGAAAAGCAAAAAATGCAGTGATCGAGGTACGCGATTCAGGGATCGGTATTGAATCTTTAGAGCAACACCGGATTTTTGAACGTTTTTACCGTGTTGATAAAGCAAGATCCAGACAAGTTGGTGGTACCGGTCTGGGACTATCTATAGTAAAACATACGGTACTGGCACATGGCGGACAATTATCCGTTGAGAGCGTCCATGGAACGGGAAGTACATTTATAATTTCTCTCCCACTTACAATTCATAAAAAGTAAGTATCCTGCCATAAGGTAAGCATAATAAGACAACCAGATCACGTTTTAGATAGTTTCTGAAAGATTGAATGAGCTCACCTTTTATTAAATAAGCAACCGCACCGACTTCTATTCCTTTCACAAGCCTTTTCTTGACAGGCAATATATATTTTGATATATAACGGTATATCGCTATATTTTTATAAATATAACGATGTTGAATAAATAAATTTAAAAGAAATCAGAGTTAGTCGGTGGCTTGAGTATTAAATATCCGAAAATTTGGCACACATAGAGAATTTTTTCTTCGTAATGTTTATGGTGTTTTATTTTCACCAGCCTTTCTTAAAGGTCAGACCTTGTTTAAAATGGAAAAAAAAATTAAAAAGGCATTTTTGTTAGGACTAGTGGTTTCATTGCTTCAGTGGCCTGGAAGCTCGCAAGTGGAAGCGCAGGACTCAGAAAAAATTGAAAGATTAGAAAAAAGACTAGAAACGTTAGAACAAAAGGAGAAATCAAGATACAAAAAAGGGGAAAAGGAAATCCTTACTTATTATAAAAATGGATTTAAAATGCGTACCCGAGATAATCAGTTTAGAGCTCAGGTTGGTGGGCGTATTATGCATGATTGGGGTTTCTTTAGTGAATCCGGATCTTTCAGATCTACTTTTGGCGAACAGGAGAATGGTGCTCGTTTTCGCCGAGTCCGATTTTTCATGGCAGGATTGCTATATAAAAAGGTTAAATATATTTTTGATATTGATGTTGATGGAGGAACTAACGGTGTAACGTTTAAAGATATGTATATTGGGGTAACCCGTATTCCCGTTCTCGGAAATTTTCAGGTGGGCCACTTTAAACGACCGGCATCTTTAGATTCTCTTACCAGCTCTAAGTACCTAACATTTATAGAGCGTTCTCTGGCAAATACCTTTTTCAAAACTAGAAATACAGGCTTTGCTTTTTATAATCACACTTTTAATGAGGGCCTTAACTGGTCTGTTTTTATAAATAAAGAAACTAGTGAAAGTCCACCGGACTTCCAAATAGATAGTGACTGGAATATTACCAGCAGAATCTCAGGATCACCCTATTATTCAGAAGATGGAAAAGCCTGGATTCATTTAGGAGCAAGTTGGAGTTATGAAAAGGCAACGGATAATCAGGTGACATTCAAAGGAGCACGAGATACTGAAATTACAAATACTTTTATAACTACGGGAGTTATCCCTGCTCGTGAATTCAATATTATAGGATTAGAAACTGCTGTGAACTGGCATCAGTTAAGTTTACAGGGTGAATATGTTATTACAGATGTTAAAAGCGATGAGACTACCAATGGGCAGTTGGATGGTTTTTATGTTCAAGGGAGCTGGTATATAACAGGAGAAAACCGTCGCTATTCTGGGAAAAAAGGTGTTATCGTCCGTTTCAAACCGCAGGAAAATTTTAACTTGAATAAAAAGTGGTCAGAAGGACATGGGACTGGTGCATTGCAATTAGCCGTACGTTATGCCGAGTTGGACTTAAATGATCGGAGTGCAGGTATTACCGGTGGCGAACAAAAGAGTCTGACCCTGGGACTTAACTGGGAGTTAAACCCTATGTCACGTGTAATGTATAACTATGTTAACTCTGATTTCACCAGTGGAACAGGGACAGATAACGGCACTCTGGCCTCTAATATAATCCGTTTTCAGGTAGATTGGTAAATCGGTAATATACAAATAGGTGTTTAAAAGAGTGTCTCACTTGGCATATTTTTCTGATATCCACAGAGAGCGAAACTCTCTGCTACGCGCCAAGAACTTCTGGAGGGCTGGTGAGTTTTGGGATTTTTTGTTCTTTCTTCGGTTCACTCAGGGGCTTGTTTTGAAGCATATTGAGAAGTTGTACCAGAGTGGATTTCATATTCTTTCTTTTAACAACACCGTCTATTAAACCATGTTCCAACTGAAACTCGGCTCTTTGGAAGCCATTTGGCAGTTTTTGTTTGATGGTTTGTTCGATCACGCGTGGTCCGGCAAAGCCGATCAGAGCCCCTGGCTCAGCAAGTATAATATCCCCAAGCATGGAAAAACTTGCAGACACACCGCCCATAGTGGGATCAGTTAGAATAGAAATATAAGGAATCTTTTTTACGCTAAGTTTTTTTAAAGCCGATGAGGTTTTTGCCATTTGCATGAGTGAAAAGATTCCTTCTTGCATGCGCGCACCGCCTGAACAACTAACGATAATTAGAGGCATATTATTTTCTACGGCTCTTTCTATGGAACGTGTTATTTTCTCGCCAACGACTGATCCCATGCTTCCTCCCATAAAACTAAAGTCAAAGACTGCAACTTCGACGGAGAGTCCCTCCATCAGCCCTGAGCCAGTAATAATGGCATCACTCGATGTATTTTTTTTAATACTGGTACGCATTCTGTCTTTATATTTTTTTGTATCTTTAAACTTTAGTGGATCAGGGGATGTCAGATTTTGATCCTGTTCCACAAATGTCTCAGGATCAATAAGCAAATGGATACGTTGTCGGGCATCTAGTCGAAAGTGGTATTCACATTTTGGACAAACTTTAAGATTGTCTTCTAACTCCGAAACATATATCTGTTCTTTGCATTTCTTACACGAGGTCCATAGGTCTTCCTCTTTCGTGGGCTTTTTGTAAATACCAGCTTTAAGTTTGTCTAACCAGGACATAGCTATTCTTTGTATGGTGTGTGAGCAGGCGGTGTGGTTTCTTCCTCGACAACCGAACCTTTATTAGTCATTAAAATTCCAATAGGTCCGATTACGGTATAGGTGATACCTAATATAAATAGAGCCACACGTGGAATAGTTGCAAGAACGTATAGGAATAAGATTACGAATAGAAATCGCGAAAAAGCTACACGTTTTTTGAAGTCAAATTTTTTAAATGCGGGATATTTGATGTTGCTTACCATCAGGAAGGCTAATCCATAAATGACCATGACCATGATGAATGGGTTGATTCTTGTGGCAAACAGATCTTCAAAGGCAATAACAATAGATGCGACCACTACTGCAGCAGCTGGGCTCGGTAAGCCAATAAAATGTGAGCCGCGAATGTCAGGTTTAGTAACGTTGAAGCGAGCCAGGCGAAGTGCAGTACAAAGGAGGAAAAGAAAAGCTGCCATCCATCCTAGTCGGCCAAAGGGTTTTAGCACCCAAGAATATGCAAGAAAGGCTGGAGCCATGCCGAAAGTAATAATATCGGCTAATGAGTCGTATTGCATTCCAAAGGCACTGGTTGTTTTTGTCATTCGCGCGATGCGACCGTCCAACCCATCGAAGATCATTCCAATCACAATGGCCCAGGCGGCGTAGTAGAAGTTTTCGTTCAAAACAGCTACAAAAGCGTAGAACCCACAAAATACATTTCCCGTCGTGAACAGACTGGGTAGTATATGTATGCCTTTTTTTGGTTTCATATTATTTTAAATACCCAATGATTGAACTACCACCGCTTACGATATCGTTTTCCTTAACTTTTAACTCAGTGCCTTCGGGAACAAAGATGTCTGTTCGGGAACCGAAACGAATCAGACCAAATCGTTGCCCTAGTTGATAGTCATCTCCTTCTTTGGCATAACAAACGATGCGCCGCGCGATCAGCCCTGCGATCTGTTTGACCAATATTTTGGTCGAACCGTTGTTTAGTAAGATCGTGTTTTGCTCATTGTCCAAGGATGCCTTATGGTTGGCAGCATTTAGAAACTTACCTTTATTGTATCGCTTTGCTTCGATTTTTCCAGCAATAGGTACGCGATTTACATGCACGTTGAAAACGTTTAAAAATACACTGACTCTTATATAGTTATCATTCGGCAATAACGGGTCACTCTCTTTAATAATTTCTACGACTTTGCCATCGGCCGGAGAGACTATTACTCCGGGTTCCTGTGGGATGCTACGTTCAGGATCACGAAAAAACCAGCAGCAGAAAAGAAAAAGTCCTTCAAATAATCCGGTAGCCCAGTAATAAGAGAACGAGTAAAACACCGCGGCCAAAAAAGCCAGAGGAATAATAAATATAAAGCCTTCTTTGGCTATGGGACTGCGCATAAATTTTAACCCTTACGCCAATTTTTTGCCGACGAAAGGCATCATCTTACGCAACTTTTCCCCAACCTGCTCGACGCGATGCTCTTTTCCTTTCCTCAGCAATGCGTTAAACATAGGTCGATTGGCCTTGTTTTCCAGGATGAACTCTTTAGCAAAACTGCCACTTTGAATTTCGCCGAGAATTTTCTTCATCTCCGCGCGGGTTTCGTCGGTGATGATACGCGGTCCCCGTGTGACATCGCCATAAGCGGCTGTGGTGCTGATGGAGTAACGCATATTGCCAATTCCCCCTTCATAAATTAAATCAACAATCAATTTGAGTTCATGTAGACATTCGAAATAAGCCAGATTTGGGTCGTAGCCTGCATCGACCAGAGTATCGTAACCTGATCGGATCAGTTCGGTAACGCCCCCACATAATACGACTTGTTCACCGAAAAGGTCGGTCTCTGTTTCTTCTTTAAAATTTGTCTCCAGAACACCGGCGCGGGTACCGCCAATTCCTTTAGCATAAGCCAAGGCAACTTTTTTTGCTTTTTTGGAAGCATTTTGGTGAATCGCCATTAGGCAGGGTACACCAGCTCCTTGCTCATAAGTACGCCTTACCAAGTGGCCGGGTCCTTTTGGCGCAACCATAAATACATCGACATCTTTAGGAGGTTCAATCTGACCAAAGTGGATATTGAAGCCATGCCCAAAAGCAATAGCTTGTCCTTTTCTTAAATGAGGGGCAATATCGTTTTCATACATCTCCCGTTGTTTGTCATCGGGAATGAGGATCATCATAATGTCGGCCTGTTTAGCGGCTTCAGGGACAGTGACCACCCTGAGACCGTCTTTTTGAGCTCGTTTCCAGAAGGCACTATTTTTCCGAAGACCAACCATGACTTTCATCCCACTGTCATGCAGGTTTCGGGCATGGGCGTGGCCTTGACTACCGTAACCGATGATGGCGATGGTTTTATTCTTTATGATTTTTATATCCGCGTCTTTGTTGTAGTAAATCTTAGACAAAATTTTTCTCCTTATCTATGAACTTGAATTGGTTGTGAGCGATTTATTTCCACGGCCTATGGCGATCCTTCCTGAACGCACAACCTCCTTGATCCCGATGGGACTCAAAAGTTCAAGAAAACTTTTTATCTTGCCTTCGTCGCCGGTGATTTCTATGGTGTAGGTGGAAGAACTTACGTCTACCACCTTGGCCCGAAACAGTTCTACTATTCGGAGCATTTCTGCTCTAACGTGGGCTTCTGCGTTCATTTTTATCAATACCAGCTCGCGATCAACAAAGTTTTCCTCTGTCAAGTCAACAACTTTGATAATATCGACGAGTTTATTTAATTGTTTGGTGATTTGTTCAACCTTAGCATCGTTACCAATGGTGACAATTGTCATCCGTGAAATTTCGGGATCCGAAGTTTCTGCAACGTTCAAACTTTCAATATTGAAACCGCGACCGCTAAAAAGTCCCGATACGCGAGAAAGAACACCGAAATGATTATTCATTAATACAGAAATGGTATGCTGCATTTTCCAGAAATCCAGTTTATAAGTTTATGGATATTACATCCCACATCTCATTGATTCTATGAGAAATATTGGTCGGGACACCCATTATACTAGCAAAATCAATGCTTTTTTACTAATAAGAATTACCGAAACACATCAAATTAAGGAGATATGTTGGAGAACAGTAGAGAATTTAACATTGTGGAGGGGTTAAAGAAACTTAAAAAAGCGGTTAGAAAATTCCGCACCCCTAGCGTCACGGTGATAGCAAAGAAAAACGACCCCTTTGCTGTTCTTGTAAGTTGTATCATTAGTTTAAGAACAAGGGACGAGGTTACCGAACTGGCCTCGGCAAGGTTGTTCGCTTTAGCAAAGCTTCCCGCTGAATTATTGGAACTATCGAATAGTAAAATCGAAAAAGCCATTTATCCTGCAGCATTTTATCGAAACAAGACCAAATCGCTTAAAGAGCTATGCCAAGTTCTGGTGAAAGAATATTCCGGGAAGGTACCCGATCAACTTGAGGAACTCCTAAAGCTCAAAGGGGTAGGGCGGAAGACGGCGAACCTGACTTTGATATTAGGGCATAATAAACCCGGTATATGTGTCGATATACACGTTCACCGGATATCGAATCGTTGGGGATATGTAAAAACCAAATCACCGGATGAAACTGAAATGGTGTTGCGCGAAATACTACCGAAAAGATTTTGGAAGGGTTATAACGATTTGCTGGTATCGTTTGGACAAAACCTCTGTAAACCCGTTTCACCCTTCTGCGGTTCTTGCCCGATTGAGGATCAATGCCCTAAAATTGGGGTGAATCGATCTCGATAGGCCGAGATCGAGTTATATTGGCGGGAGTTTTATTTTTCATTTAACTATTAATTCATTTTAAAAAGACCTATGCAAACAATTCCAATACTGGAACTGAGCCTGGTTTTTATCCCAACTATATTTTTGTTGGCTGTAATGTTTCGTTGGAAGCTCAAAGCTTTTACTGGGCTTTATGCGAATATTCGAATGGTTCTACAGCTCTTTCTGGTCGGCTATTTCTTGACTTATGTTTTCGAGACCAAGGAACCGGTGGTTATCATTTTTTTAGTTGTTATTATGATAGGAGTCTCTGCATGGATAGCTTTCAGGTCATTCGAAGAGAAAGACGTTAAATCTTATTTCATTTTTTTTATATCAATTGGTTTGCCGGGGCTGATCCTGCTTGGGTTGGTAACGCAATTTGTGTTGCAGATGCAAAAATGGTTCGAGCCTAGTCTGGTTGTTCCGATAGCAGGTATGATATTTGCTAACTCCATGAACACGGTGAGTTTAGCCGCAGAGCGTTTTGAATCAGAAATTAAACGGGACAAGGATTATTTCAATGCCAGGCGAGTTGCATTGGAGGCCTCTCTTATACCGCAAATCAATACTCTTTTTGCTGTTGGGTTGGTCGCTTTGCCTGGGATGATGACAGGACAAATTCTTTCCGGCATTGATCCAATCATTGCAGTGCGTTATCAAATTATGGTGATGTGGATGACATTTGGATCGGGAGGGCTTGCCGCCGTCATGTATCTTCTACTGAGGATGCGATTAATAAGAAAAAGTTAATTGATATTTAAAAAACCAC
>Ga0209992_10003156_pt1 | contig 14148 bp, 13 predicted proteins | sample 2SBtaG_2_FD_182564 | JGI IMG/M metagenome (GOLD analysis project Ga0209992, IMG submission 182564) | Deep subsurface microbial communities from Kolumbo volcano to uncover new lineages of life (NeLLi) - 2SBTROV12_ACTIVE470 metaG (SPAdes)... | ecosystem: Environmental > Aquatic > Marine >... | reverse complement strand
ATCAACGCAATCTTGGCAGTGCTTGGCGACATGCCCAGCAAGAGTGGCACATGGCCTCTGATGATGAAGATCAAAGTGCAGGCCGATGCTCAGATGGTCGAAGCGGAAGAAGAGGCTGTTGATGAAGGCCAAGAAGCTGCCGTTGAAGCTATCAATGGCTGAGATTCAGTTTCAGATGCACCCACTGCCATCGGTGTATTTGATGGAGTTGGACATCCCGGCTGAGTTCGTTGAAGCGTGCAACGACTATCTCGATGAGCTAGTCACGCAGAAAGAAAAAATCAGCGCCGCGCATACGCTCGTTGGGCAGATTAAGAGAGGCGAACAGCTAGTCATGGATCACGAAGATTCAAGGCTGGCTCCGTTTTCTAAGTTCTTGTGCGACATGGGCGTGGCATACATCAACCAGTTTATGACGCAATCTGGTCAAGTGCTGGACGGCAACAGAAATGTTGAGATGGACGAGTTGTGGTCAGTGCATAGTTATGAGGGCGATTACAACCCAATTCACGATCACGGAACTCAGACAGTGATGGGTATTAGCTGTACGACGTGGACCAAGGTGCCGACCCAGATATTGCAGGGTCCGCGACCGGGATCGCAGGAATACGGTCTGTACAATGCTAGTGGTGAATCCGATGGTTGTCTTTGCTTCAATTACGGACAGAGCAGCACATGGGACAGAGAGAGGCTAAAACCTACACAGAATGTTGTGGTGAGGCCACAAGTGGGCAGGTTGTATATGTTTCCTAGTTGGATGCAGCATATGGTGTATCCGTTCCAAGGAGATGGTGAGAGGCGAACAGTCGCAGCTAACATTAATTGTTTTCCCAGAGAGGTACAGCAAGGCGGTCAACATGAATGATGCTGGCCAAGAAGCGTTGACTGAAATCAGAGCGCATGAGCGAGAGTGTGTTTTACGTTATAAAGCCATCGAAGACAGCTTGGAGCGTGGCGATAAGCGATTCGATAGGCTTGAACGCATGATTTGGGGAATATACATTGCGTTGTTTTTCACGGTATTAGTCCCACAGGCACTACGATTTATGGAGTGACATATGGCTACTATTGATCCTGTCTCTCAACCTCCTGCTGTTGCGTGGAAGCAGGTGGCGAATCAAAAGATTGAAGAATTGGTTTCAGCATCCAGTGGACAACCTCTAAAGAGAGTTACCGAGGTGCAAGAATCTACCTTGTACGAGTTGCGGGGCTCTAAGTTGGAAGTCAGCAACATTGGACTGTCACAAAGCACCCATGACGTCTATGTATGACACTCGCATTTGCACTGATGGTAATGGTCGATGGCGTGCTTATCGTCACCCGAGGCGATGAGCCGTTATTTGCATCTGTCAAGATTTGTAACTTTTACGCTAAAGAGGTAGCGAAGCCCTATAAGAACAGAAACAGAAACCGACAAGTTAAAATTACTGCGTGGTGTGAACCTCGAAAGGTTTCGACGGACACGCCGCTAATCTGGAAGTAATCATGTTCGGATTTGGCGAATCAATTGCAGTTGTAACGGGTGTACTGACGACGCTTAAATCGTTAAACGAGACCCTTGCGACAATAAAAGAATCAGGTGCGAACGCTGGTAGTTTGGCTAATCTGTTGGGGCAGTACGACGAAGTTCAGCAGAAAATCCAAGAAGTAGAGAAAAGCAAAGCAGGTGTTTTATCGGTAAAAGAATCCATGCAGGTTCAGGTTGCTAAGAGGCAAGCGGAAACATTCCATACGCAGTTAAAGGACGCGATGCTGATGTCTGGGCAAGCGCAGCAGTACAGTGAGATCATTAGACGGATTGAAGACAGCAAGTCCGCGCATGAGCAGGCAGTCCGTCAATTAAAGGTGGCAAAGGCTAGGCGAAGAAAACAATTAAAGGAGCTTGCGACGGGCACATTAGCCGCCTTTTTTACGTGGTGCTTGGTCATGGCCGCAATCTACATATATATCAAATTATGAATGCTAAAAAATTAGCCCCGGACTCTGATTACGCGGACTACGATGCTGATGGCGATGGCGTGGTGTCCGATGACGAGCTGGAGACAAGCAAAGAACTTCAGAGCTTGCGTCTTCAATTTGAGCGAGCTAATGCTCAGAAAACAATGGCATGGTTCAGTCTCTGGGGCATGCTGTTGTATCCCAGTCTCGTTGTTTGTTCTTCATGGATTGGGTTAGATCAAGCGGCAAGCATATTGGGCGACATGGCTTCTGTGTATTTTGTTTCGGTGGCAGGTATTTTAGCGGCATTTTTTGGCGCTCAAGCTTGGTCAAACAGGAATAGCAAATGAGTATCGTTAATGCATTGATAGGCCCGGTATCTGGTCTCCTTGATAAATTTATCGAGGACAAAGACCAGAAGGCTGCTCTCGCGCATGAAATCGCCACGATGTCTGAGCGACATTCGCACGAAGCATTGAAAGGTCAGTTAGAAATCAACAAGATAGAGGCTGCTCACAAGAGTTTATTTGTGGCTGGGTGGCGTCCTTTTATCGGCTGGACGTGCGGATTTGGGCTAGCGTATAACGTCATTATTAGCCAAGTGCTGGCTATATGGTTTGATGTGCCGGAGGTTGATAGCTCGTTGTTGATGCCGGTAATGACGGGATTGTTGGGCCTTGGGGCAATGAGATCCTACGAAAAAACCAAAGGGGTCAGTAGAGAGAAATGAGTAAGCTCGTTCAAATGCTGAGACTTCACGAAGGTGTACGCTACAAAGTGTACATGTGTTCTGAGGGCTATGAGACGATTGGCGTTGGCAGAAACATCTCAGAAGGTGGTTTAGGTCTTTCCAAGGACGAAGTGGATTACCTTTTGGTCAATGATATCAAGAGGGTGCAGGATGAACTGACGCGGAACTACTCATGGTTTGCGAAACTTGATGAAGTTCGACGTGACGCAATGGTTGATATTTGTTTTAACATTGGTCTGACCAAATTGCGGGGATTCGTGAATGCGCTGGCCGCGATGTCGAGGAGTCAATATGAGATTGCGGCTGACGAATTCATGGACAGCCGATGGAGTCAGCAAGTCGGAGACAGGGCAGTAGAAGTCACCGACATGATTCGGACAGGCGAGTATCAGTAATGCCTTTACAAAAGTTTATTTTTAATCCGGGGATCAACAAAGAAGGCACGGACTATAGTGCCGAAGGCGGTTGGTTTGATGGCAATCTGGTGCGTTTCCGCAAAGGCTTCCCAGAAAAAATAGGCGGTTGGGTCAAGTATTTGACCGCTTCTTATAACGGCACCGGCAGAAAGTTATTAGGTTGGACTTCTTTGTCAGGCTCAAAACTTTTAGGTTTGGGCACCCGAACCAAGCTCTATATCCAATCTGGTGCGAACTATAACGATATTACTCCAATACGCTCCACTACGTCCGCTGGTGATGTGACATTTGGCGCGACCAATGGATCTAGTTCGGTCAACGTGACCGATAGTGCGCACGGCGCACAAAAAGGTGATTTTGTTACTTTTTCTGGAGCATCTTCTCTTGGCGGGAACGTGACCGCCGCCGTCTTAAACCAAGAATACGAAATAGACTCGGTAACCAGCACAAGCGTCTACGTCATTACTGCAAAAGATACGGATGGTGCAACCGTCACTGCCAACAGCAGTGACAGTGGCAACGGGGGTAGCTCTGTTGTTGGTGCGTATCAGATAAATGTAGGCTTGGACGTGTATGTTGACGGTGCGGGTTTTGGTTCCGGCACTTGGGGAGCCGGTACTTGGGGCTCGTCCAGTGCTTTAAGTTCTTTAAACCAACTGCGCTTATGGTCCATGGACAGCTTTGGCGAAGACCTGATTGCAAACGTCCGTTCCGGCGGCATTTACTATTGGGACACAAGTGCGAAGACACTGGGTACAGACCGTGCCGTTAACATATCTGCATTGTCTGGGGCTAATTTTACGCCCACCGCCGCCCTCCAAGTACTGGTTTCGGACATTGACCGCCACGTTATTGCCCTTGGCGCAGACCCCATAAACGATGCCGCCACGGCACGAACAGGTGAAATTGACCCCTTATTAGTTGCTTTTTCGGATCAAGAGAACCCAGCGGAATGGTTTCCGACTTCCACAAATACGGCGGGTTCTTTACGTTGCTCTGCGGGATCACAAATTGTTGGCGGTTTGCGGGCTCGCCAAGAGACTTTGATATGGACGGATGTGGCGCTATATAGCTTACAGTTCATCGGGCCACCCCTTACCTTTGGCTTAAATCTGATTAACGAAGGCGTGAGTCTTGTTGGGCCAAATGCCGCAGTCAACACCCCTTTAGGCGTGTTTTGGATGGATAAAAAAGGATTTTACGCCTATCAAGGATCCGTACAGCCCGTGCCTTGCAGCGTGAAATCGTATGTTTTTGACGATATCAACGAAAAACAAACGTTCCAATTTTTTGGGTTTTTAAATAAACAATTTAATGAGGTAGGTTGGTTTTACTGCTCTTCCGAATCGATCACGATAGACCGCTATGTGACGTACAACTATGTAGAGCAGACATGGTCCATAGGAAATTTGGCGCGTACCGCTTGGCTAGATGAGGGCTTGGAAAGCTTTCCTCGCGCGACCGGTACTTCTAGCAGCAGCAACTACGTCTTTAGCCACGAAACAGGATGTGATGACGATGGTAGCCCGATGGACAACGTGTTTGTTGAAAGCGCCGATTTCGATTTGGGCGATGGGGAACAGTTTCAGTTTGTTCGTAGATGTATCCCAGACGTGAAGTTTACAGGCACGGGAGGCACCTCCCAGACAATAAACTTTGTTTTAAAAGCGAGGAACTTTCCGGGCGAATCACTGACCACGGATCAAACGACTGCTTTTACAGGCACTACTAAAAAAATAGACACGCGCGCTAGAGGCCGACAGGCGGTTGTCCGTTTTGAGTCAGACGACGACGCGGATACGGGCGTGCGTCTTGGCGTAGGTTTTAGGATTGGTGGTACGCGGCTAGATTTACAACCGAATGGTCGTCGGTGAGTAAGCTGCTACAAGGCCGTTTGCCGTTTGTTGTAAACGGCGATTATGTTGACGGGTCCACGTTCAATCGAACGATCCGTTTACTGGAACTGAGCCTTGGCGCTTTTGACCCTGATCTTACGCCACAGTTTGTGACGACTGAAAGGGATCAGTTAAAGTTTGATGCCGGGTCTTTGATCTGGAACCCTGCGGTAGGGCGGCTGCAACTGTATACAGGCAGTGAGTGGGTGAACCTCTCAGATGCGCTTCCGTATACAGTGTCTAAACTAGAGGCCGTAGGCGAAGTTGGAACGGTTCAAGTAGTAACGAACGGTACGGTCGTGGTAAACGTACACGGCTAGATTGGTTCTTCAATTAAAAAAAAGGCGTATACTGGGGAAATGGGACAAGCTGCACTTAAATACGACGAATTTGGTGAATTTGATCAGGTTCCCATACCGGAAGGTGGTATTGCCACGTTTCTGACGGCAGAAACCGGTTCATGGGCAGATGACGAAAATGACCTACCTAAAAAGGGCATTGCGAACGTCGTAAACATTGCAGACAAATTGGCCGAATATGGCCGAAATGAAGATGAATATATGGTTCACGCCGCTGAAGGCGAGACCGTCATCCCCATGGAGGTTTTCGAGCAAAACCCCGCACTCAAACACAAAGTTTTTGCTGAAATGCGGTTCATGGGCATTGAGCCAGAGCGTTACATAGTAGGTAACGAACTGAACTCAATTAACCCAGTAACAGGTCAGCCTGAGTTTTTCTTGAAAAAACTGTTTAGGGGCTTGAAAAAAGCTGTAAAAGCAGTCCTTCCGGTCGTAGCAAAAGTTTTATTAACGCCTATCGTTGGCCCTGTAGCCGCGTCAGCCATCGTAGACGGCGCGTCAGCAGTCCTTCAAGGCGGTAGCTTGAAAGATGGCTTAAAAGCCGCTGCCATTGGCGGAATATCAAGTTTCGGGGCTAGTAAGATAGGTGGGGCACGCGGTTGGGCGCAGGCCGGTGCAAAACAATTAGCGACTGAGTCGGCTATTAGCACGGCGCTTCAAGGTGGCAACCCGCGAGACATCTTAAAAAGTGCCGCTGTATCGGGTATTGCTGCGCTAGGCACGCAAGCGGTAAGCGACCGTTTCTTCTCGAAACCAAAAGTTGGTGATGTTCAGGTAGATGAAGCCTTACTAGAAAACTATGCCATAAATCCGGAAACCCAGTTAGATGCCGGGCAGGTAATTCCTCAAGTAGACGCCCCGCAGGTAGACGCTCCGACAACATCTTATCCTCCACCCCCGGAACAGGTATTTCAGAATATTGGCGAGGAGGGTATCGCTGAGAGCACTGTTTTCGGTCGTAAAATAGAACCGGATTACTCTATCTTTACTGGGGAAGTGCCACGCGGCACGGTGGTCCCGCAGGTAGACGCTACTACGGTAGCTGGTCCGGTAGACGCTCCGGTAGACGCTACTACGGTAGCTGGTCCGGTAGACGCTCCGGTAGCTGGTCCGGTAGCTGGTCCGGTAGACGCTACTACGGTAGCTGGTCCGGTAGTTCCTGCCCCGGAAGGGCCTTCTTTGGATGATTTCGGGGCTCCCACGATAGGAGAGTCTTTTGACGCAATTATTTCAGGGGGTGGTCAAGGAAGAGTTCAAGGACTTGTAGATTTATTCGCCCCGAACGTCGATAGAGCGGGCGTGGCAGAGTATTTGAAACAACAAGGCCAACCTTTTACTGACGAAGCGGTAAGAGACTTTATTAAAGCAAATCGGCAACAGTTGGGCATGGGGGCTTTGCGCCGTTACGGTCCTCTTGGGGCCGGTTCACTGGCGTTGGCCGCTCTTTCGGCGGAAGAGACTGATCCCATGGACTTCTCCAACAGAGTGACCGGAATGGATTTGATAAATCAAAATCCTGAAATGTATCGAGTATTTGATCCGAACCGCTCTTACATACCCCCTCGTTATACGGTGACATCGTCTGCGGGGTCTAATTTTCAACCAACGCCGCTTAATCAAACCCAAACTGCTGCGCAGGGTGGGGAAATTATGAACTTTCCAAGGATGGACGGGCCGATAGCCGGGCCCGGAACAGAAACTTCCGATGACATACCTGCGATGCTGTCGGACGGGGAATTTGTATTTACGGCCAAAGCAGTTCGTGGCGCAGGCCGGGGTAGCAGGGAAGACGGTATGAAAAATATGTACAACATGATGCGTCAATTTGAGGCTAGAGTGTAATGGCCGAAAGAACGGTTACTGAACAGGTTGTTCGCGAAGCGCCCGAAATTGAGGCGTATAAGCTAGGTCTTTATCAAGACGCGCAACAGTACATACGAGATTTACAGGCTGCAGGCATACAGCCCCCTGCACAAGCTATCGCTGGATTTACCCAAGAGCAGCAAGCTGCTGGGGACATTATTCGCAGCGGTATTGGTGGATATGAACCGTATTTAAGCGGCGCATTAGACGCGAACCAAGCTGCGCAACAAATGATTGCACAAGGTTCGGCTCCTTTACTTCAGCAGTCTCTGGCACAACAACAGGCGGGTATTTCGGGCTTGGAGCAAGCACGCCAGCTTGCTATGCAACAACGTCAGGCACCTTTCCAAATTAGAGACCAAGCTTTACGGGGACTTTCCGGGGCGGCAACCGATATTGCCAGAGCCGGAGCGGGCGTAGGTGACCAAGTTTACCAAGCCCAGCAAGGGTTAAGTGAAGCTGGACGGCGGGGCCGATATTCTGCCGGTAGGGCAAGGCCCATGAGCCAATTTGCACAAGACGAAGCAAGGCGCTCTGGGCAACAGGCCGGGCAATTGGCTACCTCTGGTATCCAAAGTATTGGGCAAGCCCAGCAAGGGATTTCCGGGCAAGTGGGGGCTGCTCAACAGCAACTCACCCAAGCGGCTCAGATGGGCAGGGACACGGCAACGTCCGGTATTGGGCAGTTAGCAGGCACCGGGGCACAGTTTCAGCCGAGCGGCATTGCTGCGTTTATGGACCCGTTTACACAAAGCGTTATCGAAGCCGAGCAGGCAGAAATTGCCCGCTTGGGTGAACAGCAAGTGAATCAGGCACGAGCGCAGCAAGCGGGTGCCGGGGCTTTTGGCGGTTCAAGAGCAGCTATACAAGAGGCGGAAATAGGCCGAAATGTTTTGCAACAGCAAGCACGGACCGGGGCTCAATTACGGTCTCAAGGCTACCAGCAAGCGGCACAGCAGGCGCAGCAAGCGTTTGAACAATCACAAGCACGACAGCAGCAAGCGGCACAGTTGACAGGACGGTTAGGACAGGGAGCCGCAGCTACCGGTTTACAAGCGGCCCAGCAAGCGGGTTCTTTGGGTCTTTCGGGTCAAATGAGCCAAGCACAGTTAGCCCAGCAAGCCGCTCAGCTAGGTATTTCGACGGAACAGCTACAGTCACAGTTGGCCCAGCAAGGCGCACAAACGGCGCAACAGCAGGGGCGGTTAGATTTAGCCGCCGCACAACTCGCGCAGCAAGGCGCACAAGCCGGAGGTGCGCTAGGATTGCAAGGACAACAGGCTCTGGCGCAAATGGCCGGGCAACGCGCAAATATTGCCCAGCAGGGCGGTCAGCTAGGGTTACAGTACGGTCAGCTAGCCCAGCAAGATGTCAATCAACTCGCGGCCCTTGCGCAACAGCAAGGTGCTATGGGCCAAGGCATAGCGGGCCTTGCGCTACAAGGCGGTCAACTCGCGGGACAGTTAAGTAGACTTGGTGGGCAGCAAGCGGCTCTTGGCCAACAAGGACAGCAGCAACGCGCAGCCGATGTGCAACAATTACTGCAGTACGGCGGCATGGGCCAACAACAGGCGCAAAATGTTCTTAACGCACAATTTTCTGCAGAGCAAGCGGCATATAACCAGCCGCTAGCGCAACTGGGCTTCTTAGGAGACATGACAAAAGCCTTGCCCTCCTCTCAAAGTGCCATATTCCAACAAAGTGCCCCGTCACCCAGCTTGGCGCAAACAGCAGGCGGTTTGGCAGTAGGCGCGGCTGGTTTAGCGAGGGCTTTTTAATGAACGTAATGAACAGACCTTTGTTCCGGGCAAGTGGTGGCGGCGCGGAAAAGTTCCCTGATCTAAGTGGCGACGGCAGAGTAACGCAGAAAGACGTTTTAATCGGTCGAGGGGTCATTCAGAGACAAGAGGGTGGAGCCATGGGGCCTGCACAAATGCCCGCAGAACCGCCATTGGATCCGCTAGCGGAAGATATTTTATCTGCGCGGCAGCAAGGCGAAAAAGTTGGTTTGGATTATCTTGCGGATACCATGGAAGGTATCGATCTGGCTGCGAATACGGAAGAGTTAATTAACTCCATCCGGGGAAACGATGCGCCTCTTGAGCAAAGGGTGGCAGAGCTAGCGACATATGTGGGGGAACAAGATGCGCTGCAGACGCCGGAATCTGTTCTGACCATGGTTCAACCCACTATTATGCTGACAGAGGAAGGCGCTTTGGACAGCGGTGTGGGTGGGTTGATCCAACAAGTCATTGGCGAAACAGATATGAACGACGAGATGGGTCAGGGGGTAGGCGCGTTGATGGCGCAAGGCCAACCGGAACCCGTTCAACAGTTCAATCAAGGCGGTGCTGTAAAAAAGTTCGCTCCGGGCGGCGAGGCTTATAACGAGCCGCTAGTTACTCAGATGCGCTCCGGTGCGGAAGACATAACTTCTATTTTAACGGCGTTTCCGAGTCTTGCCGAGCGAAATCCGGAGTTTGCAGCGGCTTTGCAAAGTGACGCGTTAAGACCACGAGCCCCCGTGACTGCGGAACAAGAGGCCGCTAGATTTCAAGGGCTTATGGAACAAGCATACGATGTAGAAGGAGCAAGAGCCGCTTCTGATCGTGAAGCGGCTCTCGATTTGGCGCGGGCCGGGTTTGCTTTTGCCAGCGGTCGAGACCCCCGTACAGGCGAGAACATGGCCGGTCGAGGCTTTTTGGCTCAACTAGGTTCTGTGGGCCAACAGTATGCCGAAAGTGCCACAGAACGATTGGCGCGTGAGCGTGAAAAAGAGCAAGCGTTACGGCTGTCCGCTGTTCAGCAAGGCATAGCTGCCGAGCAACGAGATATCGATATAAGAGAAAAAGAAAAATCGGCTTCGCGAACTAATATTAGTGCGCAACTTATTAAAGACGCCGAACTGCAGCAGCAAGGCGCAATCACTGCTGCGGGAATACAAGCGCAGGCGAGCAACTTAGCCTTCCAAATGGGCGTGGACCTTTTCGATAAAAACGAAAACCGTCAGTTTCTGGAAGAGCAACAAGAAAGAGCCGCACAAAACACTCAAGATTTAGCTGTTTTAAAACAACAACTTGACGAAGAAATTTTGGCAAACAATTTTGTGCGGCAAAAAGAGCTTAGAGAAATTATGCAAGGCTACGAACTTGATCAAATCAGTATCAATTTCTCTAACGATTTAGCTCGTAAAGCAGATGAGATCGCAAGACTCAAGGACAAGGAGCTTGCAGTCCGCAATTTACAAGGCGAACTCGACCGGATGCGGGATAAGCAAGGACAAGAGCATGCTGACTACATGCAAGACAAACGGCAAGATTTTGTAGGTGGACAAAACTCTCTTGACCGAGATCTTCAACGCGAGCTTACGGACCAAGAGCTAGAGTTTCGTGAGAAACAATTTAGGCTTGCAGAGGAAAAATTTGCTCTACAGAAAGGGTTATCGCCGGGCACAAGCGATAGTTGGCTGTTCAGACACACCGGGGGGTGGGCTGGGACTGCTTCAGAAGCCCGACAAATCCGCGAGGTCGAGCAAGATATGCGGAAGCTTCAAGCGGATGCGGCAAAACAAGGAATTGATCTAAGGGCATTCACTCGCGCGGATCAAGATATCCAAAACTACCTTGCCTTGGCGGATCAACACCTTCAGCAAGAAGAGATGAGCTTGCGTAAATCCAATGCTCTAAGCAATGCCATCCTAGCAGCAAGGGCTCCTAAAAAATTCGGGACTCAAGCGGAGCAATATCAGCTTCTGGGCGACAATAATGCGATTAAGATGTATGAGCGCGGTATGGATGTCCCGGGTTTTGATCTTGCGTTAACGAATATTTTCGGCACAACAACGTTCGATGAGCAAGGAAGGAAGATGCCTGCCCGAAGGCTACCTCCTGCGTTGAGAGCGGCAGTTATTAAGCGTGAAGAAGCGGGCATTGCTGTTCCATCACTACCCGGTTTTGCAAACGGTGGTGAGGTAGACATGGGTGCGGGTCAGGGCCTACTTGACCCGGTCACGGGATATAGGTTTGCGCCGGGCACGTTCACGCAAGAACCACAGCAAATACCTCGCACTTATGAGCCCATTATTAGCCGTGATGTCGAAGACATCACGCTAGCTACCGGTAGCCAAGAGTACATATCAAATATCTTAGGCACTGCGGGCAACACCGTGGCGAACGTGCTTTTCGGAGATGACCTTGGTTTAGCGGGCGATATTAAAGAAGCTAAAAAAGCGGTAGAAACATTAGGCACCGTGGCAACAACAACGTTGATGGCGGCGATTCCGGGTAAAGACAACGTCGAGCTACAGCGCATGTTGAAAAACTTGCAAGTGCCTGCGGACTCTTTGTCTTTGCAGGATGAAGAGGCGCTGGACTATTTTAACCTTGCTCGCAATACCATGGCATTGGGCATTCAAAACCAAGAAGACCTCTTGGAAAATGCAAATCTTACGCGTAAAGAAATTACGAAAGTGCAAACCGATTTGGCGCAAATGAACTCTATCCAAGCAGAGTATGACAATATCATTAAATCGTATGAGACAAAGTTAAAACCTAGCCAGCAAGTGTTTGATGAACTAGACAAGTTTTTTAATTAAATGGCTATTCCACTGTCCTATGTGCCTACCACACTGACGCAACGTGCGTCAGACATATCCGAAGAAGAGCGGGAAAGCATTCGCGGCGCGCGGGGCAAAGTTTTTGAGCCTTTGAACTTTGATCTAGATGGAGCTTTTGTGGCTCTATCGGACAAAGGTTACAACTCTAGTGATGCCTTAGACGTAATCGCAAGAAAGCTGAGTCAAAAAGCCAACTTTGATTATGCAGGCGCTAAAGAAGCTGGTTTTACGAACGAGCAACTAGTTTCAAAGCTAATAGGAAGAGCGCCGGACGATTTAACTACGGATAGGTTAGGGTCTCTTGTTGGAGGCATTGGCAGGGGTGTCGTAGAAGGACTGCCCGCTGGCGCGGCGGCATTGACCACGGGGGTTGGCTTGACTGCGTTGGGTGTAGGGGCTCCCTTTGTAGTCGGGGGCAGCTTATTGGCGGCTGTGGCACTTGGCTTGACCTCATTAGGCGAAACTTTAGAAGAAGCAGTCTTTGACGAAAGACAGCTATTGCCGGGAGAAAGAGGCTACGGGGCCACTGGGGAAGTACTCGGCAGTGTGCTTAGTTTGAGCCCAGCTACGCAAGTTTCGCTACGGTCAATACCGGATGCCGTCGATTTCGGTTCTAAAAAACTTTTGTATTTGCACAATAAAGAAAAAGACCGTTTGTTTCAGAAGTCTGGAAAGCTTTTCACTGAAGAGGGCAAGCCGAAAAACATCAAGCGCCGGGAATTTTTAGAAAATATAGTGAACCGAATAGGTGAAGAGGCTCGCGGCAAACAGCTTGCAAGTGGGGCCACTGGTCAAAAAGCGATTCAAGAAGCAAAAAACTTCGCTGGTTTTGGTTTGAAAGAATTAGGTGTTTCCGCAATACCTGCTGCCGCCGAAGGTTTTGCAGAAGCGTTGTATCCGGGTGACGACACCACTCGCACCATTGCCGGTCTTGCGGCTGCTCTCATCCCTCAGCCCACGACGATTGCAGTCGATATTGGAGGCGGCGCGTTGGGCGTGGCGCGCGAAGACATTAAAGAAAAAGGTTTGGGTAGATCCGCTTTGAATTTGTTTGGCGGATTAGAACGTGGGGATCGGATAAGAAGACAAAAAGCGGCAGAGTACATTGTGAGGGCCTATGAGAATGCCCAACAAGGCGAAAAAACTGCCTTGGAATTTGCCGACGAATTAGATCGTTTAATCGAGGCCGACGAAGAGTTTGCGAAGCTATTAACTCCCGGTCAACTGACCAACGATCCTTTTATGTTATTGATGGAAGCCTCTACCCGCCGAGGCAATGCTGTTTTAAACGCAGAACAGAAAGAGTTTGGAATTAAAGCCCGCGACCATATGCGCACACTGATCAACGCCATGCGAGTTGCGGGAAGCGATGATTTACTGCAAGAAGCTGGGCGTTTAGAGCAGGAAGCGATAGAAACCAGTATTACGCAACTTTTGAACGATAAGCTCACTGCTGCCGCCGAGGCCGCTGACAAAGTCGGAATAGTGCGTAGCGGGGAGCAAAGTATAGGCGAAATAAAAAAACAACAAGGCGCTTTATTAAAAGACGCCGCTGCACAAGCGGTTAAAGACAGTAAAGAAGTCAGGGCGACCTTGTACGACCAAGTTGATTCTCAATTGATGGTCAGTACGAAACCTATCTTGGACGCTTACAAGAAACTACGCGTTGAGTTTTTGTTGACAGAGGCCGGTGATTTGCAAGCCGATATCCTCCGTGATCTAAAAAACTACGGGTTGCGGACAGATACGGGTTTGACCGAAATACTTGAAGAAGCTTCCTCGCGCGGCAAAACCCTGAGTAGTCGGTTAAACACAATTAACGACAGTTTCAAACGCACGGCAGCGAACAACCCGGACGCTTACGATATTTTCGATTCATTAGTCGATACGAAATCCAAACCGGGTGGCGCAAAAAGAGCGTTGTCCACGATCCAAGAAGAAGGTGGATACCAAGAGCGCCTAGAACAAATCATCAGAGGTTTTTCTAGGAAAGTTGACGAAGAAGGCGCTGCCGGAACAGATCTTTCACAATCTGTGCGTGCCAATATTCTGAAGCTAGCTCGTCAAGCCGATGAAATTAAAACCACGTCAGTCAACAAACAAACGTTAGATGCGGAGATAGGCAACCTAGAGTTAAGTGAGTTTTTTGTAGATGAGCCCCAAATGAAGCCGGTCGGAGAATTGTTGGCTTTCAGGAAGGGTCTAAGAGAGAAGCTACGAAAAGGTCAAAGAGTGCCCGAGCCCTCCGCTTTGAACATGCCTCAGTGGACTGTTTTGACCGAAGGGGTGACTAATGCCCTTAATCAAAGAA
>Ga0209992_10003154_pt1 | contig 14154 bp, 18 predicted proteins | sample 2SBtaG_2_FD_182564 | JGI IMG/M metagenome (GOLD analysis project Ga0209992, IMG submission 182564) | Deep subsurface microbial communities from Kolumbo volcano to uncover new lineages of life (NeLLi) - 2SBTROV12_ACTIVE470 metaG (SPAdes)... | ecosystem: Environmental > Aquatic > Marine >... | reverse complement strand
TGACGCAGGTTCTGTGTTAAAGCAAGATGACACACCTTATCTTGTATTTACTCCGTTTTATCGTGCAGCATCTCAGTATAACGTGAGATCACCACGAAAATTTACTCACAAAAACTTGATCAGTTCAACTCAAGACTCTGATAACACAATTTCTAAACTTGAAAAAATAATTCCAGATACTACCGTAATCAAAGGAGGAAGAAAAAACGGTCTTAAAATTTTAGAAAATTTTGATGACATTGCAGATTATAATGTACAAAGAAATATTCCTTCAAAACCTACATCACAACTTTCTACACATAATCGTTTTGGAACTGTTTCAATAAGAGAAGTCTATCAAGCAGCTTCTAAATTTTTTGGAACTGATCATTCGTTCATATCTGAATTATACTGGAGAGATTTTTTTTCACATCTAATGTTTCATTTTCCATATTCACAGAAAAAAGAATTTCAAGAAAAATATCAAGATCTAAAATGGTCTCACAATAAAAGTAAGTTTGAAAAATGGACTGATGGGATTACTGGATTCCCTATAGTGGATGCTGGTATGCGTGAATTGAAACAAACGGGCTTCATGCATAATCGATGTAGAATGATTGTTGCATCATTTCTTACAAAGGATCTTCAATGTGATTGGAGACTTGGCGAAAGACATTTTGCAAAATATCTGATTGATTATGATCCGTGCGTTAATGCAGGAAGTTGGCAATGGTCTGCATCTACTGGCTGTGATGCTCAACCATATTTTAGAGTCTTCAATCCATGGCTACAACAAAAAAGATTTGATCCTGAATGTGTATACATAAAAAAATGGGTTCCAGAATTAATTGATGTTTCTACAAAAGAGATTCACGAAATTGAAACTAAACCATTGGATGCATCAATAAATTATCCTAAACCAATGGTAGTCCACAAAGAGGAATCAGCTCGTTCAAAAATAATGTTTAAGGTTGTTTAATTGCCAAGTCTCAAATATTCTTCCTTGTAATTTTTTACATGAATCGACTAATTTTTGCTTCAATAGCTATAATGGCGGTATATTTTCTAGTTATGGGCATTGTATTTCCAGATACAATGTCATTAACAGAAAAAAAAATAACATCGCCATTTTTTGTTACGTCATTAGATAACCAATCAATCTCTAGCGGAGAGTCAATTGATCTAATCATTGATTCAGGAGTAACTGGTGGAGATTCTGATATGTTAATACTAATCATTGGTTTTCCTGACGCAAAATCTTTTGATGAAATAAAAATCAAATCAAGTGAGTTTACACAATCAGCAAAATTTTTTGAGATTGGTGATGAAGTAAAAACATACTATCCAAGTGATTTTAAAATTGCAGATTACCCTTTATTACATATTTTTAATATGCCAAATCCAATTAACAAAAAACCAATTTTACAATTAGAAATTTTCCCCGAAAATTTAGGTGAATTTAGAATTTTTACTAAAGCAAAATCTGCTCCATTTACTGTAGATTCAATTTTTCCAAAAGGTGGATCAGTAGATGAAGATAATGAATTTGTAGAAAAAAAGGTGATTATAGTTGAGTGATCAGATATCTGAAATAAAAGAGAATGTTCCTTTTTGGAAAATTGTCATACCCTACATTGTTTTAGGAATGGGTGTTGTTCTTGTTACTGGCGCTGGTTCTTGGGACATTACTAATCATATATTGAATAAACCTGAATCTTTCTTTGCAGAACCTCATATCATTTTGTATGCTGGTGTAATTGTTTCAATTAGTGGCTTTGTTGGATTATTTTTACCCATAAAAAACAAAAATATTTTTAACCTAAAATTTCCAAAACTTTTTTCTGGACTTGGAATATTTTTATTGATAATTGCAGGACCGTTAGATTTTTGGTGGCACGATACATATGGTCTTGATGGTCTATTGAGTCCTACACATTTAGTATTGATGACGGGAATGTTATTTACCAGTATTGCATCGGTGATAGGAATTATTCGAATTGAAAATAAATTAAAAAGAAAAACTGGTGTAATTTTACAAGGATTAATCTTTACTGGTGTGTGGTTTTCACTTACCGGCTTTGCACATTCATTTTCTCTTCCTTTTTCAAAAACTGATTATTTTGATTTTAATCCAGAACCAACATTTGCAGCCGTATTTGCAACAATTGTTTATCCAATTGTAATGGCATTCATTTTGGTTAGTTCATCAAAAGTAAATCCAGGAAGATTTGGTTATCTAAGTACAACTGGAGCATTTTACATTCTAATTATGATCTTGTCTGCTTTATTACCAAATCCTGTCTTAGTAGATGCTGTACCATTTTATCTACTCAATCTAGTTCCGTTTGTTTTAGCAGATGTAATAATAAATAAATCAAAAATAAAGAAATCTCATTATATTGCAGGTGCAATGATCGGTTCTAGTTTCATTTTTTCATATTTTCCTCTAATTACGTATACATACAATGAAGTTATGTTTCATCGACTTGTATGGCCTAGTATGATACCTTTAATTTATTCAGAATTCATTGTTGTAATTTTTCCTCTGTTAATAGCATGTGGTGCAGTATCAAGTATTATTGGAACTTTAATTGCAGTTAAAGTTTCACGTAGAATTATCCTTTGACATTGTCTGTCGTAGACGATGTTGTCCCATTCCAATTTTTTTATGTCCTTGTTTGATTAACTCCATTGCACACTTTATTGATTCTTCGTATGTATGCTCTGAAAGTTTTCTTTCACACAGATTACAAATAGGATCTGTCATGTTTTGTTATACATGTCACAAGCAAAAAGGATTACTAATCTGACAATTTTCCTTACAAAATGTCCAATATGCAAATTATACTATGAACAAATTATTGGATCCTTTTTTATAGTAATTTTAAATCGATTTGTTATGACAAGATTTGTTGGAAAATTAACAGCCTTAATGTTGATTAGTGTATTAGTTACATCCGTTGGTGCAACTCCTGCATTTGCTGATTGGGATAGAACAAATTATCCTGCAATTCAAGGAACAATTCCTATTGCAGATGGTCAGGATTTTGCAGAGTTGAGTAACATTTCTCTAGTTGATGCAATGTCAACAGCAGAAGATGCTGTACCTGATAGTAAGGCCATTTACGGAAAACTTTCTGTGATTAACGGTTATCTTGTGTACAAAGTTGTAATGATGGATGAGAATAGAGGTCATAACAAAGTTCTAGTTGATGCTGGAACTGGAGAACAACTTTACGTATCTGATGTTGTATCAAAGGATTCTTACAAAAACAAGCGTAACTATGATAAAAAATATGATAAAAAATATGATAAAAAATATGATAAAAAAATGAAGGATTACTACAAGGGAATGACACCTGAGCAAATTTCTGAAAAGAAACAGCAGTTTAAAGAAATGGGCGATGCTTGGAAATCTATTTCACTTCAAGATAGAGCAGCAATGATTATTCATTTTATGCAGATTAAGATGCAATGGGATACAATGTCTGATGAACAAAAAGATCTAAAGAAACAAGAAATGAAACAACAATGGCAAGAATTTTTACCATTATCTCCTGAAGAAAAGAAACAAAAACTTGAAGATTATGTAAAATCTTTGAAAAACTAATCTGAATACTGTTTTATTTTTACAAGTGCATTTTTAATTGGATCCAAATCTTTTGATGCTTCTTGTAAATCTCCTAATAGTTTCATAAAGTACTCTTTTCCTGTATTTTGTGCCTTTTCGATGTCTGCTTGACGACATTCTAATGCCTTTTCTAAAATTTCCAAGTCCTGCTCTAATGATTGTGCAGGTATTGAATTTTGTAACATTTGATCAATCTTTTGTTTAGTTTCATCAATCATTGGAATTCTTTTTTGTGCTTGTGACTGTAAAACTGGTGCAAACATTGCAGCTGCCTCTTTTAATTCTGGACTTTCATGCATGGTTTGTAATCGTTTTTTATAATGAACTAGTGACTTCAAAACGATCTCATATCCACCTTCATCTTTTAAAAATATCCCTCCCATCCAGACTGGCATAAAATTCTCACCTACCTTTCATTAAAATCTGTTTTTAGTAACAAATTCTAAAACTCTGATCTAAAACTATAATCTAATTGTCTGTTGTACCATATTTGTTTTAATACCCATTATCTTATTTTTTTTTGAGAGTTGTCATTGGTTACTAACGTGTGTAGCAGATGAACACACAGTTCCCAGTCTTAAACTTCTCATTTTTAACTAATTCTGTAATCTGATTTCATGAGCTTGGTTTTTTAATATAAAAAATTGGCATTAAATTATGCTTACTACTTTACTTCAGAAAGTTTCTAGTCGTCTTTGTTTAAAATCTAATTCACAATTATCCATAATTTCAATTTTAGCAGTTATTGGACCTCTTGTAATTCTTGTAGCAGGAGTATGGGACGCCATCAATCATATCCAAAATTCACCTGAATTTTTCTGGTCAGACCCGCATATTGTAGTATATGCAGGAGTCACAATGGTTGCAATTGCGTCTCTATTTTCCATTAATGTATTGATGAAAAATTCTATTCATGGAATTTTAAAACGTGGACTACAACTAATTATGATTGGTTCTATAATGCAAATTATTTCAGGTTTTGGAGATTCGATATCTCATGATATGTTTGGAATTGATGGTTTGCTTTCGTTAACACATCAACCACTTGAAATTGGAATTGTTTTATCTGCACTAGGTGGATTTTTAATAATAAAATCTCGTCAAAATACTGATCTCAAGGCATTTTTACCGTTTTCAATTGTAACTTTTCTACTTATGACAACATGGCTTGCATTTAATTTTGCATTATACTTTGGTCATTACATTCAGTGTATGCCAATTCATCTAATATTTTCATCAGGTTGTTCTGTTCTGTAATTTTTTAACTTCACAAACGATGTGAATAATAGTAATAATCCTCCTACAAACATAATTCCAGCTGGAATGATAATTCTGTTGGCATCAGTACTTCCAATCTCAATCTCATAACTCATTTTTTCTTGAGCAAGATTTGTTAGAATCATCGTATAGATGCCTGATTCTTTCACATCAAAGTATCTGATTGACATCTTTGTTTCAACTATTCCTTTTGATATTGTATCATAATCTTCATCAACAATTCTAAAAAATACACCTTGACCATCAAATTCTGGAATTGTAATTTTATAATATCCAATATCGCCTGCCTCAAAATACAAAGCTAATTCATCAGATTCTGTCTGTTTTAATGTCATGAATTGTTCTGTTTTATCTGACTCTGAAAAGATGATTCCAGTACCTGAAGCTCCAATTATTACAAGTAAAATACTAATTTTGAATAGTGAAAATCGCATACAATTTCTGCTCATTTTTTTTTCAATAAATAATTTATCAAATTTTTGAAAGAGAATTTTTTCTACATACTTTTATTCTACAATCACGTATAGCATGGCATGATATACGAAGGTAAATGTCCTTTCTTCAAAGTAATTGATGAGTTCATTTCACGATATATTCCAGATGACAAAAAAAAAGATGAAAAGTGATTAGGATTAAACATTCTGAGAAGCTAGCATCTTCCGTAGTGGCTTCTCTCAACTTCATATTATAAAATATTTAGAAAAATAATAGATCATTTTTATTTATCATGGATGTGTATATTTCTCCATCATGTGGAGAAATGCTACACCCTTTCAGGTAGATAAGTTATGGTCACAAGTAGTTCATTACTACATTGATAAGAAGAAAATGTCAAAAGAAGAAGCAAACAAAATTGCAGCATCAATTGTAAAAAAAGAAATTGAAAAGAATACTTGCCAAAATATAGCATGTAGACACTTGAAATCAAAACATATTGGAGATAAACGGCAATGTATGGTAGTAACTTGTCCGTGCTCTGAATTTATGAAAAAAGTATAATCTATGTTTTAGTTATCTGAATTAGAAAATTCTTAGAGTCATTTTGAATTTGCTTCTTTTTCTCTTTTGACATTTTCTTTATATTTGAAAATACAGTCCAAAGTCTTGGATTATTTTCCAGTTTATTTTTGTTTGTTAAAAAAAAGTTCCAGTAAAGGTAATTGAATGGACATGCATCTTTACCTTCTTTCTTTTTTACATCATATTTGCATTCTCTACAATAATCTGACATTTTGTTAATATAATTTCCACTTGCAGCATAAGGTTTTGTTCCAACAATACCACCATCTGCATAAAGTGTCATTCCATGCGTGTTTGGAAGTTCAACCCATTCATATGCATCTGCATAAACCGATAGATACCAATCACAAACTTGTTTAGGATTTATTCCTGCAATTAATGAAAAATTCCCTGTAATCATTAATCGTTGTATGTGATGAGCATAGGCATCTTGTATTGTCTGATTCAAACAATTTTTCATACAATTCATATCTGTTTTTCCCGTCCAATAAAATTCTGGAAGATTATTTTTTGCATTAAAATAATTTGTTTCTGAATATTTCGGCATTGTATGCCAATAAATTCCTCTTATGTATTCTCTCCATCCTAAGATTTGTCTTACAAAACCTTCTACAGATTCCACTGAAATGTCCTTTTTTTGCAAAACCTTGTTAATTACTTGTTTTGGTTCTAACAAACCTATGTTAAGATACATCGATAAAACTGAATGATATAGAAATTTTTCATCTTGTGCCATAGCATCTTCATATGGACCAAATAATTCTAATCTATTTTTTATAAACTCATTCAAACTTTTTGTTGCATCTTGATGAGTTGTTCCAAACCAAAATGGTTCTAAATTACCAAAGTGTTTTGGAAATTCCTTTTTCACATCATTAATTACTTGCTTTGTAATTTTATCTGGTTTATGTTCTAAGGGTTTTGGAATATTTGGGTAACTCTTTGGTAATCGTTTTCTATTTTTTACATCATAATTCCACTTTCCTCCTTGCGGTTTTCCATTTTTATCAATCATTATGTTGTATTTTTTTCGCATCATCTGGTAAAACGTCTCCATTTTTAGTTCTTTTTTACCAATTGCCCATTTCTGAAATTCATCAATATTACAAAAAAATCTATCATCATCAATTATTGATACTGGAATTTTTAGAATTTTTTCCCATTTTTTTATTTCTTGTAAGACTCGATATTCTCCAGGATGTGTAATTATAATTTTTTTTGGTTTTGTATTTTTACAATGCTTGACTAATTCTTCAGTAAATGTATTCGATGAATTATTAATTTTTGAATAAATGACTGTAAATCCTTGTTTTTTCAAGCTTTCTGCAAAATGTCTCATTGCACTGAAAACTAAAACTAGTTTTTTTTTGTGGTGATTTACATATGTTGCTTCACTTACAACCTCCATCATCAAAATTTTATCTTGTTCTTTTCTAAAATTTTTTAATGTTGGAATATTTTGTGATAATTGGTCTCCAAGAATAATACAAAGTTTTCTAGTCATTTTACTATTAAAACTGGAACATTACTCTTATCCAATACATATTTCGAAACACTTCCTAGTAGTGCTCCTTTGACCGAACCTCTTCCTCTAGAACCTATAATCACCATGTCAACGTTCATGTGGTCATCATTTGCCATTTTTTCAATAGTTGTTTTCACATCTCCAGTTCTAATTTCAGTTGAAAATTTTACATCATTTTCTTCACATCTTTCTCTTAAAGTTTGAAATGTTTTTCTCACAATTTCATCTTGATGTCCTGAAAATGCATCTCCGTATCTAAGTGACTCTACTGAATGAGGTTTCACAAACAAACCTACAATTGATCTCTTACTTTCTTTTACAAGGCTTATTGCTATATCTAATCCCTTTTCTGAATGCTTTGAACCATCAAATGCAACTAGGATTTTTTTTATTTCCATATTATATTACATATTTTAGAAAATAAAAACGACAAACAATTTTTCCATTATTTGTCACTAGTTTAATCCAAAACTGGTAAGATAATTATTAGCTTTTTACGAATTTGCACTATTGTCACAAAAATTTACATTTTCTAAATTAAAACATATGAAAATTTTATTATTTATTGTAGGAATCGCATCAATTCTCGCTCTATTAGATGTAATAGAATTCTACATGCCTATGGAATTTGAAGACATGTCTGTAAATAGACATTCATTGTACGTACATCTAGATCCTGTTTGGGATAGTTATCCATCAAACATTGTATTTGATGTCACATCTACATGGAACAAATCAAATGCTGTATTAGATGAATCACAACGATTTATTCCATTTGATGAAACTATTCCCGAAAATTATGGTACAAATGAGCTAGATTTTATGCATAACAAGTCTTTTGTTCGTTTATCACATCAAAATAATCAATGTCAATATAATTTTCAACCACATCATTATCGTTCTACAGTTGATGTGATAAGACAAAACATTGAGGTTGCTATGGGATTACAATTAACAAATGATCCTTACAACATTCAATTTCCAAATGTAAAAAATACTTTGTATTCTGATGCGCAACAAGAATCAAAATTGCCTGATGCATTTGCACATTTTATTCCAATTTGTATGATTAATGATGTATCTAATTTTGATTATAGTGTTAGAATTGATGATAAAACATTAGGAGTGAATCTATACTTTGTTCCATCTATTTCTGAATATGAGAGCTATAAGCAAACTGGAACCTTCTTTTATTATACTGAGCCTGGATGTTTTGCAAAAAATCTAACTAGTCATTCAGGAACATGTTCTAATGTCACACAAGAGAGTGGAATAATGATTATCATGCCTGATGATATCAGTCGTTCTCTTGTAAAAACAACTCTAAATATTTACGAGCAAAAAAATTAATTATATTTTTCTTGTAATCTATTCCATTCATCATTTGCCCATGAAAGTTCTGCAAGTTTTCCTGGTTTTACCCCTGAAACATAACTCCAATACTTTGATTTTTTGACAAATTGCTGTTTTTCCCACTGAACATTTCTTCCGGCATTTGGTGCATCATTTACATTTGCTAAAATATCGGCAATTTTTACAAGCTTTGCTTTTGCACTTGAAGATTTCAAATCTTTTGCATATTTTATTTCTCTTTGTTTTCTTGGTAAGCGATTATCTTTGGTAACTGACACTACAATCTCTGCAACATTTTTACCAAATCTATCTTTTATAGAATCAAAATCAGTATCAGTATCTTCTATTGTATCATGTAACCATGCAGCACAAATAGTGTCCTTGTTTGTAACCTTCATTTTCTTTAAATTTTTTACCACATCTTTTAGATGAGAAAATGTTGTAGTTTTGCCATTTTTTCTTAATTGACCTGTATGTTTCTTTTTAGCAAAATTTCTAGCATCTGTAACATTTGTCATATAATTATTATAAAAAATTGAGTTAAAAAATCATCTATATTGTATCGTTCAGTACAATATTCATGGGAAATATGTTAAAGGCAATATCAATGATGCTTGTATCTGTAATTGGTATTGGAATTGTTGCATATTCTATTTCTACTACCCCTCCTGAAACTTCTATTAATTGTGATGATCAAATCTGCACCACAGGAACAATTGCTCAAGTGGTTGATGGTGATACAGTAAAGTTTCTTTCAGATGAAGGTGAAGAGATTAGAATTAGACTTGCACTTGTAAATGCAGCAGAGCGTACAGACCCTGGTGGAGAAGAGGCAAAAACATTTGCAGAAGCAGAGTGCTCATCTGGAAGTGAATCTGTTTTCATCTTAGATAGGGGACAAAAACCAACATTTGGCAGAGAAGTTGGTCTTGTATTTTGTAGTGATGTATCACTAAATGAATTACTTTTGGAAAATGATTATGCAGAAATTGACCCTCGATTCTGTGAAAGAAGTGAGTTTGGTGGACTAGATTGGGCTGTAAAATACGGCTGTGATTAATTTCCTAAAAATTCCTTGAAGGAACTTGGAAAAATTATATCGTGATATGCGTGTGGTATCATCTTTCTATTCATCAATAGTAATTCATGTGCTGCAGAATCTAGGACATATGTGTCTGCCCAGTCACCATAATCTCTAATTGATCTTCCAAATCCTTGTAGCAATTTCATAATTGCTTGTGCTTTGTACCATAAAGGATACTTTTGCATCTTTATTTTCGTTCTAGTTTCTGACAACATTGGATAAGGTGCTTTTGCAATAATTTGGAATCTTGACAAGTCTTCTTTTAGATCAACTCCTTCCCATAATGAAGATGAAAGTAAAACTCCGTTTGTACTGTCTGCATGTTCTTGTACAACCTGATCTTGTGTCTTGCCATTTGTATTAAAGCTGTGACAAATTCTAATTCTTTTTTTATTTTCTTCAGAAAGATTCTCTAAAATCTCAAAACATCTTGACTTTGATGATGTCACTATCAATCCCTTCTTATCTGAATACTTTGTCATTATTTCATCAATTTTTTTGATTACTAGTAACTCGTCATTTCTTGTTGAACTATAACTTAATCTTTTAACATCTGTAAACTCTACTTTTCTATTCTCAATTGGAAATGGTGACACTTGTGTATCAACAATTTCTACTATTCCCGGATCAAATCCGGTATTTTCACAGAAACTTTCCTTATCTATTGTGGCAGACATGAAAATCTGAACTGGATGCTCAAAAAATGTACTAACATATTTTGAGATATCGAGAGGTTTTACAGAAAGTGATCTAAATTTACCACCTTCATCAAAATATGGTTTATTTAAGATGAAATTTTCTTTATTTGAATAAATTTCTGAACGTGCTTCTGCATATTTTTTGTACTTATTTTCTAATGTTTGTACTACTTCATAGTCAGGATTTTGGGCAAAAGCACTACTATCTTCTAAATTACTAATCTGTCTTGCATAAGATTCTGATAAACCATCAGATAGTTTCATGACATCATCGATATCTTCTAAATTATAATTTTCTACATCAATTTTACATTCAGTCAAATTTCTTTCGTAGATGTCAATTCCAACAAACTGAATTATTTGGTCTTCAATTCTATGTGCCTCATCAAAAATTGCAACTTTTTTGTTCAGATATTGTGCATATTTTTCTTTTTGATACTTCATCATCTGAAAATAAGAAGCATAATTCCATATTGAATGTGAAGAAATCAAGCTCTGATATTTTTGTAAATAGTATAAACAGTCATCTGGTTTTATTTTTCCTTCGGCAACTTCGGAAAGTTTTGGTTTGTATTTACATTCTTTTTTTGTTTTTTTATCAAAACATGTGCCCATATCACAGGTCCATTTGTTTTGTACAGCAAAGTCAGTCTCAGTCAAATCTATGCCATGCTTTTCCATCATCTTATGACATGCAAAATTTGGCATTCCCTTGTTTGGCTTAAACCACGGCATATCTTTGGTATACTGATCCTGCAAATGTTTTGATGCTGTTACAACAAATGAGCTTCCAAAATATCCTGCAATACTTGCAGCAATTAGTGATTTACCAATTCCTGTTGGGGCTGAAAGTAAGACAACTTTAACACCTGAATCAATCTTTTCTTGAATCTCCTCTATTAGTTTTTCTTGGAGTGGTCTTGGATCAAATTCCTTTGGAAAAGAATTGAGAATTGTGTTTTGAGAAGACAATGTATAAAAAAATTTTCTATATTACTAAAGTTAAATCTATTTCAGCTATCTTGATTAACCATTTGTAAATAATACTGACTGTGATTACTGATACTTCCATGCTAAAATCATTAAATGACTATATCTCACGAAGAATTCAAGAAATACCTCTAGAGATTAAAGAAACATTTCTAGAAACAAAAAAAGTCTGGAAGTGTGATAATGAACTTGATTTTCTTTATGGGTATTATGTAGGAAAAATTGAAGAGGCTACATTACATTATTTGTTAAAGGCTACTCGCGCATCAGCTGGTGGATATGTGGATACGTTTGAGATTCGGGGAATAATTGAAGAACATCGAGATGCATTACAAAATGCAATAAAGAAGGCATTGAATTGAGTTATACCGTTTAAGTTGAATTTAAAAAAAGATTTTTTAGTCTCTTTTTGATTTTGAATGCGCCTTAATCATATTTCCCACTGCCCAACCTTTTCTTTACTTTTTGTGGTTTTGAATGCGCTTTAACCATATGTCTCATTGTTCTTTCAGGATCAGAAAATTTCATATGACATATTTTACACACTAAATCAGTCGTAGTTTTAGATTTTTTTTTGAATAAATCCAATTGATTAAGATATAATTGAAGTGTATATAATGTTTGGAAGTATAATATCAGTTTATTTTTTTTGAACTAACCGATTATACTAAATTATCATAATTTCCTAGATTAATTATTGTCTGAAATAGAAACGATTCAACTTACACCCGATTTTTCAATCTGTAGAATTCTAAATGGAATGTGGCAAGTAGCTGGTGGACATGGCCAAATCAATCATGATTCAGCTATATCTCAAATGTTACAATACAATGAAACTGGATTTAACACATGGGACATGGCTGATATTTATGGACCAGCTGAATCATTTTATGGAGATTTTAGAAAAGCATTAGAAGAAAAAAAAGGAAAAGAGGAATTAGAAAAAATTCAAGGACTTACCAAATTTGTTCCAAATCCTGGACCAATGACTAGATCAATTGTAGAACATTACATTGAACAATCAATGAAAAAAATGAATGTAGATGTAATTGATGTAATACAGTTTCACTGGTGGGATTACAATGATGCAAGCTACATTGATGCTTTACATCAACTAACAAAACTTCGTGATGATGGCAAGATTTCTCATCTAGCACTGACTAATTTTGATACAGAACGAATGCAGATAATGAATGATAATGGAATAGAATTAATCTCAAATCAGGTTCAATATTCGATAATTGATCAGCGACCTGATGTAAAGATGGCATCATTTTGTAAAAATCACAATATGAAATTGCTAGCATATGGAACTCTACTTGGTGGATTACTTACTGAGAAATATCTTGGTACAACCGAACCAACACGTGCAGATCTTGATACGTACAGTCTTCAAAAATATATGAACATGATCGATGCTTGGGGAGGATGGCAACTCTTCCAAGAATTACTTGTTGTATTGGATGAGATTGCAAAAAAGTATGATGTACAAATTCCAAATATTGCAACACGTTTTGTTTTAGATAGACCTGCAGTTGCAGGCGCAATAATTGGCTCACGACTTGGTTTATCTGATCATATTACACAAAACACCAAAACCTTCTCTCTAAAACTGCAAAATGATGACTATGAGAAGATAAAATCAGTCACATCAAAAGCAAATGATCTTTTTGCATCAATTGGCGATTGTGGTGGGGAGTATAGGTAATCATTCATTTACCTACAATTTTTTAATAAATCAATGAAGTTTTGCCCAAAATGTGATGATAGAATGTCTGGAAATCTATGCACCACCTGTGATAAAAAGAAACTTCCTGAAAGAATAAAATTTTCAGATTATTCAAATCAAAAAATTAACAGTTGTGATAAGGGGTGTGGAGGAAAAATCTATTTTGATGAAGATTTCAAAACAGAGGATGGAAAGTTCATTCCGATTGACAGAAACACTGGTCGTCCTCATAAATGCAAAAGAATTCCAGTACGTAAAAAATTAAAATAGAAATGTTTAACTGAAATTACGATAATTTTTTTTAATGGGATTAACAGAAGCAGATGCAAAGGCATTGGTTAGTGAAGGAATTTTATCTGCAGATTATGATGAACATAAAGAGGCTATCGAGTTTTACGACAAGGCTCTAAAAATTGCAGAAACCGCAGAAATTTATCTAAACAAAGGAATCTCTCTTGTGGAACTTGAAAAATATGAAGATGCAGTGACATCATACGATAAGGCAGGTTCTATTGATGCTAATGATTCTCTTGTTTGGTACAATCGTGGTGTTGCACTAACACAACTTGAGCGTTTTGATGATGCAATCTCAAGTTATGATAAAGCAATTGAAGTTTCACCTGGTTATGCAGATGCGTGGTATAATAAAGCAGAACTTTTGAAACATAAAGGTGAAGATACAGAAGCTGAAAACTGCTTTTCAAAGGTAAAAGAATTAGAAGGCGAATAATCACCTTTTGCGTTTAATTACAATCACGCCTGCTGCAGCTCCTATAACTATCACGCCTATTATTAGATAAAATATTGTTTGATTACTATCCGATTCGTTTGATGTAAATTTTTCAACGTCATCAAGTGGTGCTTCTG